>Ga0306898_1000028_pt1 | contig 70047 bp, 67 predicted proteins | sample AntRauMFilla1564_FD_190424 | JGI IMG/M metagenome (GOLD analysis project Ga0306898, IMG submission 190424) | Saline lake microbial communities from Rauer Islands, Antarctica - Metagenome Filla 1 #564 (v2) (version 2) | ecosystem: Environmental > Aquatic > Non-marine Saline and Alkaline > Saline ...
TATTGACTTAAACCTATATTTTCACCTAAATAGTCAGAATAGCGGTTAGTTGTACCTAAAGTGTCAAAACTACTATCATAATTAGGACCTGTTAATATTTCAAACTCAGCTAAATCTATATCACTAGGTGCCTTTAATACGGCATATGCATGTATTAAAAAACTTAACTGAGTAGGTGATGAGGTTGTCGTATCAAAAAGTGGATATATTATTCCACTGAAAAAATTCATTTGAGCGTAATCAGCTTTAAAGTTAGTTAAATGAGTATTATAAGTACTGGCTGGTTCCCCATTTAAATAAGGTGAGCCAAATTGATGATAATCCGAGTGTGATTCATTAACGAATGAAATTAAAAATACCTCCTGTGGTGATATCCAGTTTGAGTTATCCCAATCAGGTGGTGTACCATCGGTAACCCAAGATAATATTTGGCTAGTAGAAGTAGTACCACTACCAGATTGAACGAAACTATTTATAAGAGTAGTTCTATTTAATGTATCTTGACTCCTTATTAAGGTCAACCAATTTACGTAACCTTCACTAAATTGTTGGACTTCATTACTATAACCTATATATAATTTACCAGTATAATCTGGATTACTTATCTTAAAATTATTAAACCACTCACTTAATGAGTTCTGTAATAAAATCCTATTATCACCGTCATTATTATTATTATATGGTCCAGATGATGTGTCTATAATAGCATAAACATCTGTATTATTGGTAAGTGTTGTCTGACATGTGCTTATTACATCAACTAGTCCAGTATCACCCTTATCACCCTTATCACCCTTATCACCTTGTATACCTGGCGCACCCTTATCACCCTTATCACCCTTATCACCTTGTATACCTGGCGCACCCTGAGCTCCAGTATCACCCTTATCACCCTTATCACCCTTATCACCTTGTATACCTGGCGCACCCTGAGCTCCAGTATCACCCTTATCACCTTGTATACCCTGAGCTCCAGTATCACCCTTATCACCCTTATCACCCTTATCACCCTCTACACCTTGTATGCCTGGCACACCCTGAGCTCCAGTATCACCCTTATCACCCTTATCACCTTGTATACCTGGCGCACCCTGAGCTCCAGTATCACCCTTATCACCCTTATCACCCTTATCACCTTGTATACCTGGCACACCCTGAGGTCCAGTATCACCCTTATCACCCTCTACACCTTGTATGCCTGGCACACCCTGAGGTCCAGTATCACCCTTATCACCCTTATCACCCTCTACACCTTGTATACCTGGCACACCCTGAGGTCCAGTATCACCCTTATCACCTTCTGGTCCAACAGGCCCTTCTGGTCCTTGTGTACTACCAGTTAATGTGCCACCATTAACCTCCATAACCAAACAACCAGAATCGTCCACATTAAAATCTATAGTTGATGATTTTAACCCTCTAAGTGTTAATACATCATTGGTATAACTATCTATTAAATCTGCGGTATTCGATTCAGAACCAGATGATTCCAGTATGTTGTTTATATCATTCTCAAATTCAGCGGGTGTAAACGTTAATATGCCATTAGAATCAGTTCTTTTATTTAATACCCCGTTCCAATTATATTGACTTAAACCTATATTTTCACCTAAATAGTCAGAATAGCGGTTAGTTGTACCTAAAGTGTCAAAACTACTATCATAATTAGGGCCTGTCAATATTTCAAACTCAGCTAAATCTATATCACTAGGTGCCTTTAATACGGCATATGCATGTATTAAAAAACCTAACTGACTTTCAATACTACCAATAACGGTATCAAAAAGTGGATATATTATTCCACTGAAAAAATTCATTTGAGCGTAATCAGCTTTAAAGTTAGTTAAATGTGTATTATAAGTACTTTTTGGTTCCCCATTTAAATAAGGTGTTCTTCCTCCATGATAAATTGCGTTTGATTCATTAACGAATGAAATTAAAAATACCTCCTGTGGTGATATCCAATTTGAGTTATCCCAATCAGGTGGTGTATTATCGGTCACCCATGATAATGTTTGACTACTAGAAGTAGTGCCACTTCCAGATTGAACGAAACTATTTATAAAAGTAGTTCTATTTGATGTATCTTGACTCCTTATTAAGGTCAACCAACTTACGTAACCTTCACTAAATTGTTGGACTTCATTACTATAACCTATATATAATTTACCAGTATAATCTGGATTACTTATCTTAAAATTATTAAACCACTCACTTAATGAGTTCTGTAATAAAATCCTATTATCACCGTCATTATTATTATATGGTCCAGATGATGTGTCTATAATAGCATAAACATCTGTATTATTGCTAAGTGTTGTCTGACATGTTGTGCTTATTACATCAACTAGTCCAGTATCACCCTTTAAATTATCAATGTCATATTTTTTAACATAACCATCACTATTCATCGTTAAAACATAATCGGCAATGGATTCTACTGCGGTACCAATGTTCAATTGTGGTACATAAGTAGTGTTATTACTTACGGCATTTATATTTTCACCACCTGTTATCGTAGTATTTGTAATACCTGAAACAATAGTATTATTATCCCCACCAATTATAATTGAGTTCGATGATTTATTTAATGTATTGTTCGAACCACCTAATATCGATGAATATTTACCACTTACTATATTGTTAAAACCATTTACAAATGAATAATCACCAGATGATTCAGTTTGATTACCACCAGCATGTGAACCCTCACCACTTGCTAGCGTATTTAAACCTTCTGATGTTGAATAACTACCACTGGCGGTGGTGCCACTACCTTGTGCATGTGATGTAAAACCACTTGCTATCGTATTATTACCTTGGGCATGTGAGTAATCACCACTTGCCATCGTATTTCTACCCTCAGCGTGTGAATTAAGACCAATCGCTGTTGTATTATCACCCTCGGCATGCGAACCTTCACCTATTGCACTAGTTTCAGTACCCTCAGCATGTGCAGTATCCCCAAAAGCTATGGTATCTCTACCTTCGGAATGTGAATAACTACCCATAGCTATTGTTTGAGAACCTTCACTATGTGAGGCACCACCCATAGCTTTAGTATCCTGACCTTCGGCATGTGAATAATTTCCACCAGCTATGGTAAACCAACCTTCAGAATGTGATGTATCACCACTTGAAATTGTGTTATTACCCTCAGCATGTGATATTAAACCACTTGCGGTTGAACCAGAACCACTCGCATATGATGCTATACCACTCGCTATTGTATTTGAACCAGAAGAATTAGAATAATCCCCACTTGCTATTGTACCACTACCAGAAGAATTAGAGTAATCCCCACTTGCTATTGTACCACTACCAGATGCGTTAGATGTATTACCACTTGCGGTTGTATTAGTACCAGAAGAATTAGAGTAATCCCCACTTGCTATTGTACCACTACCAGATGCGTTAGATGTATTACCACTTGCGGTTGTATTAGTACCAGAAGAATTAGAGTAATCCCCACTCGCTATTGTACCACTACCAGATGCGTTAGATGTATTACCACTTGCGGTTGTATTAGTACCAGATGCGTTAGAATATTCTCCACTCGCAAGTGTATTATAACCTTGTGCATGTGATATCAAACCACTTGCATTAGTGCTACTACCTTGTGCGTTCGATATCAAACCACTTGCGGTTGTATTAGTACCAGATGCGTTAGAGTAATCCCCACTCGCAAGTGTATTATAACCTTGTGCATGTGATATCAAACCACTTGCATTAGTGCTACTACCTTGTGCGTTCGATATCAAACCACTTGCGGTTGTGCCACTACCAGATGCGTTAGAATATTCCCCACTTGCTATTGTATTACTACCAGATGCGTTAGATGTATTACCACTTGCTATTGTACCACTACCAGATGCGTTAGATGCTACACCACTCGCAAGTGTATTATAACCTTGTGCGTTCGATATCAAACCACTTGCGGTTGTGCCACTACCAGATGCGTTTGAATAATCCCCACTTGCGGTTGTGCCACTACCAGATGCGTTCGATGCTACACCACTTGCAGTTGTATTAATACCTTCAGCGTGTGAACTATTACCGCTCGCAAGTGTATTAAAACCAGAAGAATTAGAATAATCACCACTTGCGGTTGTGCCACTACCAGATGCGTTCGATGTATTACCACTTGCTATTGTATTAAAACCAGAAGAATTAGAATAATCACCACTTGCTATTGTATTACTACCAGATGCGTTAGATGCTACACCACTTGCAGTTGTATTAATACCTTCAGTGTGTGAACTATTACCGCTCGCAAGTGTATTAAAACCAGAAGAATTAGAATAATCACCACTTGCTACTGTACCACTACCAGATGCGTTAGATGCTACACCACTTGCAGTTGTATTAATACCTTCAGCGTGTGAGTAATCACTTTTTGATTTTGTGTTATAACCTTCGGCATGTGAATAATTACCACTTGCAATAGTAAGTTTACCCTGTGCATTTGATGCTACACCACTTGCTACGGTATCAACACCTTCAGAATGTGATGCAACACCACTAGCTAATGTACCCCAACCTTCTGAATGTGATGAATTAGTTGTTGCACTAGTTCTAAAACCCTCTGCTGTTGAATAATCACCACTTGCGGTATTATTTTTATTATATGTTATAGAATAATCGCCACTAGCTACATTATCACCAATAATTGTTTGTAAAGAACCTTGACTAGTGCCAGAAACCCAATATTCATCCAATACTGCACCACTTCCATTAAACTCAATAGTTTTACCATTAACTTTATGTAATGTAACAATACCAGAAACAGTAGTTGCCGTAGTAATTGTTTCACCTTTTAAATATAATAGGTTATTATCCAGTTCTACATGGGTTAATACTGAACCCTTTGTAAAATCTGGAACTGGTGTTAACCATGGACTGGTTACCGCTCTTAGAATTAATTTATCGTTGACCATTAATTATCTTTTACTTATAAATATGTGAATATAAATATTAAGTATATTTTTTATTCTTTAAGTGCGTAAATAAATTACTACTATAGAATTAACAAACTAGCATATCCATCCTATAGATACCCTTCTATTTTATCACACCATCCCTTAGATGTGCTGTAAGGCCAAACAACCCATTTAGACGGGTTTTCAGAACTCTGGAATTCTCTCCATATCTTACAATAATCTTTATCGGATAATATTCTCTTTATCTCATCTTTATTGGCATCTTCTCTGAATAACGTCACATCATCTGTTCCGTGGAACGCAACGACCCAAAATTCATAATCCGTCTCAGGTACTTGAGAAAATCCTAAATCAATACAGTGCTTAAAAACTCTTGTAAAGCTACCTAACCAATCCTTTTCACTATCAAAATTATATGGGTTCGGTGGGTATTTTTTATCCAGTGTATATTGTTGAACTGACCTAGTGTCAAATTTTAATCCAGAATACTTCTCATAGTCTAATAAAGTTCTTTTATCACCAAATCCATATTTACCATCTACACAAACCTCACCATCCATACCGAATAGCTGCCTGTTCTTTTTATGTGCTAATTCATTTTTCTTACTCCATTCACTATCATCATCCCATTGCTTAGTCCTGCCTTCTCTGGTGTATTCATGCCATATAATAACTTTATGTGGGTGAAAAAGGTCATATCCATGTGTATATGCTCTAACACCAATAGAAATCTCTTCTCCATGGAAATAAAATTCTGGATTATGTTGTACTTCTTTACTAAATATACCTAGTGTAAATGCAAAGTGTGCTGAATAGAATCTTGCAGGAACTGGCTTGACCAACTTTTCCCAGTTTGGTATTGTATCTGGTAAAAAGAATACGGCACCCTCTGGTATAAACCTGTCAAATGACATTTCCCAAGGAACACGAACCCTACCATCTGGGTCATTGTTCGGGTCAAACGAAGATACATATCCAGTTAAAAGAGGCTTTTCAATACCGTCTTCTATTAAACCATTTAGCATATCAATAAGCGTTATATCCCAATCTTTCTCAAATCGCATATGTGAGTCTATTTGTAATGTATATTCCTCACCGCCATATACCTGTTGAACTTGGTGTCTTGCCCAGCAAGCACCATTTGATTCCGAGTATAGTACATCGATTATCCTAAACCTACTATCTACTTTGTATTTAGATAAATCCGAAAAACTATCATCTGGGTGATATTGGTGACAAATACCAATTACTAAATTATTTGGATATTTAGCATTTTCAAGCATATCCTCAATTGTTGGTATAAGTTGTGAGTCTCTATAAGAAGCAATTTGAACGAAAATCTTCATTTAACAATAATTTATTTAATATTTATTTCAATAGCCGTTGGTGTAGCCTTTTAGTATTATTTGTTATACATTACTTTTTTCAAACAAATAGTTATATATAACCATCACCTTTATCAAACCAATTCAGGTTTTGTATCAGGAAAACTGGTTGTAGAAGGCCAATCCCTTAACGCTTGCCTGTATGTAATATAAGCTGCGTGCTGTGGGTGGTCTGTAACAGGTACTATAAAATCGAGGCGACTTAATTCTTCATTGCGCCAATCCCTAGCTTCATTCTGTTTTCGTTCTTGTAACTGGGCTGGAGTAAGTAAAGTGTCTGGGTGTTGTACCTGACCGTTTATTACAGGGTATCCAATACCACAGGGTAAGCCCGTAACGTCCAATATTTCACCTCCCAATGTTGCCGCAAAAGCCATGTTAGAATTTATTATATTGGCTATCACTCCATTTTCTATAAATGCCACTCTATTTTCCATATCTATCTTTTTTATTCCCACCACGTTATTAAACAGTAACCGCTGCCGCTAGCTATGTCGAGAGCAGCGCCCTGCCCGCTATTTGGCGCACCTTCTCTTACCCCACCACGACTTGATGTTCCTCCTCCAGCACCAAAACCATTAGTACCGTTTCCAGCGGATAGACCAATAACGTTATCATCAACCCACCCCCCCCATCCTGAACCCATTCTTTGTTCCTGTCTATTATTTATAACCCCTCTTTTTGCAGTAATATTCTGACCTCCTGCATTCGCTCCATTAAAGACGCTATCTACTCCATTGCTACGTTGGACACTAGCACCAATTATAACATTACAACCAGCGATACCCGTTAGCGTCATTTTACTTTCTAACACCTCTCCACCACTTCCACCTTCGTCAGTACGATTACTAGAACCACCACTACCCACTAAGAAAACTGTAATCATCCCTCCCGCATCTATCAAGGCTTGGGTAGGGGTAAAAGTTCCACTTGTTAAAAATTCTTTAAACCGAGGTTTTAATCCCCCGCCACTTCCACCACTAGGGTATAAATCTGATAAATTACTCATATTTTTATATTATTTTTATTGTCCTATTATTGTCCATCCTAAAGTATCGCCTGTAAATATTAATCTAAAACCTACATATGCTTTATCTATGGTTAAATTTTCATCAATGCCTACTATTTTTTTTCCATTACGAGCTATTATAGGGCTTGGCGTTCCACTTAAATTACTAATCTCTACCCAATCCCCTGATAAGGGCGTGCTAGGTAGTGTCAATGTTACATTGCTAGTAAAGACATAAGCTTGCCCTGTTATGGCGTTGGTATTTGTACTTATGACGTTTACCGCATAACTTGCACTTGCATCTTCACCAGGGTCTCCTTTTGGACCAGCTAAACCAGTGTCTCCAGTATCTCCTTTTGGACCAGTTAATGATATATCGGACCTTTGTACTACATTTCCATTTGAATCTACTAATAATATGTTAGTTTCCGTTGTACCTTGCGTAGTTTCTGTTATTTGTAAGGTACCATCAACAATTAAGTCTCCGTATTGGGTTGTTGTTCCGTTAGAATTTACGTTTAATATAGGAATACCTGAAATATCGTTTACCGAAAATAATGAACCTGATAGGTTATCTGTTATGGAGAATAATTGTCCTTGTGTACCTTGTACATCTAACACGGTTGAGCCAGAGACATTACCATTTACAATAAGCCCTTTTTTTATTTTAAATTCGTTTGCCATAGTTTTTTAATCTTTTTTCATTTTCCAAAAGATGTTATATATAATAAATATATAGATTATATATTAAAATCAGATTATTTTACCTGAACTATATCAAACGTTGGATATTCTTCCGAATATTCTAATTCTATACAATCAGCCTCCCCTCCCTCAACTAATTTATAAGTACATATTACTATACCCCTTTGATTTAGTCCATTTCTGTAACTTTCTATTATTTTTAACTTTTGCATATTTTAGAATTTATTTAAATATCTTGATAATAACATATTTTCGGGTTGTTTATTTTCTGAACCTATTTCTAATATTTGTGTTGAACTAAAAGGTATAGTATAAATTTTACCATTTAATGTCAAAACACCGCCAATCCATCCACTACTACCACTAAAGTCACCAAATAAATTAGTAGTTTGTGTAATAGGGTCTATTTCTAATATTTGTGTTGAAAAGTAAGGCATTCCGTATATCTTACCGTTAGGTGCTAAAACTCCACCATACCATTTATTACCTGCACCTAAACTACCAAATAAATTAGTTGTATTAGGGTCAAATAATCCTATATTGGTTTGGTCGTTAAGTGGTGTAATAAATTTATCCGATGTTGAATTATTTATTTTCCAATCTTTAAAATCAGGTTCTTGTAATATCAAATATCTTCCTTTATTTGCGTTATAATTTTTATATATTTCATCACTAGATAATGTTCTTGAGTAATGTATATATGTACTTATTCTACCTAAAAATATTTCAGTTGTATCACCTGGTGACCTCCCAATTGTTAATAAACCAGTTCTATTCACATTATTATAGGTTCCAGTTGCTTCTAGGATGCCATTTAGATATACTTTACTTGTTTGGGCAGTTGTGTCCCAAGTAACTGTAAGGTTATACCATTTTTTACTTATAAACGATGTTGTAGTCGTAGTTACACTATTAGTTTCACCTAAATCGAATATTATGGCCCCATTTCCATTATCCATTCTACCGAATTCCCAAGAATCATTAAGACCACTTATTCTCATATTTATATTCTCATCTGCCCAACCTATAGTAGGGTTGAACCACATGGATATAGTACCACTTGTTGATATTTCGGTTAATTGAGGTACTTCGATATAATCATTGATATTGTTAAATGCCATACTACCTAGATTAAGACCATTAAAACCAACACCCGCCTCCAATGTACCATCATTATTATTTATGGTTAAATCAGACCATGTATTACCTGATTTAGGGTAAGATTTTGTATTACTAGAATCCAGTATTAAAACTAACCCGTCTGTTACTATATGTGGTCCTACTGTTGCCATATTATATTTCTTCTATTTCTTCTGTCCATTCTTCGTTGGCCAGTATGTTTAACATTTGGGTATGTGTATATGGACCTTCTTTATAATATAATTGGCTTGTAAATAAAGGTTCTATATTTTCCCATTTAATGAATGTTTTGGTTTCATCGACCGATTTTCGTACTGTTTCGGCAGATGTTTCTAGAACCTGTGTAAAATCGACTTTATTGAGTTCTTGTGTTTTAAGTATTAAATATTGTCTGTGTTCGTATGTCATGATTGTGCGTTTATTATAGTTCGAATCTTGATTTGGTTGCGTTATAGTTTTGTTGGATTTCTTCAATAGTGAGTGCTCTATCATAATATTTGTAATTTGACATTCTACCTGAATATAGTTGGCCTGTATTACCAGGTGACCTTCCGATTTGTAAGATTCCGTTTCTACTCGAATCAAAACAGTTGCCTGTGTTATCTAATTCCCCATTTATATATACCGAACTTACTAATGTTGAGACATCCCATATAACTGTTATACAATACCATCGTTGGTTTGAAAATGAATTTGTTACTGTTGACAGGTTATCTGACCCCCCTAAATCATATGCAATAAATCCATTATCTGTACTATTATTATGACCAGTTCTCCCAAATTCCCAAGTGGGGTTAATCCCACTTAACCTTATGTTGGTTGCTACCCCATCCCAACTAATTGAAGATTTAAACCATAACGATATAGTTCCTGTGGGACTTATTGTAGTTATTGGTGATACTTGTACATAATCATTCACCCCATCAAAAACAATACTACCAGCATTATCACTATCAAAGGTAGGTCCATTTATCAAAGTGGCATCATTACTGTTACCACTTAAATCCTTCCATACAGTACCAGTACCTGTATATGATTTAGGGTTAGCTGCATCTAAATATAATACTAACCCGTCCGTTACTATTTTAGGTCCTCTATGAAAACTAATATTCGATATTAACATATTATTTTATTTTATTATAAATATTTTTTATTTATATATTATATCCCCCTCACTAATGTTTTTATGACCCAACCATCAGACAACACCATTGCTCTTAATAACAATTCGGAACTTAATTTAGTAACCTCCAATATAACATCTGATGTATCACCCAAATCATTTGTTGATGTTTCAGCATACTCTACATTAGTACCATCGTGACATGCATATACAGTTCCACATCTTATATTTGTTCCCTTTTTTATTACATAATCAAAAAATGCGGCAGTATATAATGTTGAATCTATAGATGCTATAATTTGAGTGCCTGTGTCAACATCTAAGTTTTCTTGGTTAGATATATTTGAATTTTTTATTAATATATCACCCACTATACCTATATTTGTACCATCGTCATATACTAAAGAATCACCTAAAGCGGAAGTACCTGTAAATTTAGGTAAATAGTTTGTTGTCCCTGACCCCGTAATAGAGTTTGTTATTAAATTTTGTTTTAAATCCAAAGCATCTTGCGTTGCCGTACTAACGGGTTTATCTAAATCACTTGTATTATCTACATTATCTAAACCTAAACTTTCTACGGTTTGGTTTGTTACGTTTTCTAATCTTGTAATTTCTGTATCCAAAACTAAAGATTTACCTGTAACTTTATCAACTTTACCGCTTAAATCTTGGTCACCTGTGTTAGTATTGCTTTGATTGTTTAAATTAATTTTTTCAGCATCAGTAAAAGCATTTGTATTTGAATTACTTTCATATAATACTTTTATAGATGTTGCATCTAAATTAGATTGCACAACAGTCCACTCAGTTAAAATTGAAGGATTGTCAACTTCAGCAATTAAAACATCCCCAATTTGTACTGCTTCTGTAAAAAAATCTCCTGCAACAGTTACAGTCCACATAAATCCTTTAAAAACAACCCCTGCTAATGGAGCTTCTAAATCAGGTACATTATTTAAAGCATCATAGCTACCTTGATAATAAACACCCCCCACAATTGCACTTGCTATCTGTGAATTGATATATGCTTTTGTAGATTGTTGAGTTGGTACTTTAGTTGCCAAATTAGAGGCAAAGTTATCTTCATCAATGACAAATCCCATAGGTATTGTTGAAGTATCGGAATTTAAAACCGCATCATTTGCTTTATTTTCTATATCATCTAAATCCACTGGCTGTGTAACGCTTATAAAGCCAACTTTTACGCTATCAGTAGACGGGTAAGTTATTTTTGTATTGTTCGTTGTAATATCACTGGCTTGGGTCGGTGTAATTCCAACTTTCGCTGTATTTAAAGCTATTGCAATTGCATTGGTATTAATTCCTGAAATATCCTGGTCACCTGTATTTACCCCCAAAACCGCATCTAAAGCTGTTCTATTTCCATGTGTAATTTTTGCAATTTCAGTATCCTCGACTAGCGAACTTCCGACAACTTTATCTACTTTTAAATCCAAAGCATCTTGCGTTGCCGTACTAACGGGTTTATCTAAATCACTTGTATTATCTACATTATCTAAACCTAAACTTTCTACGGTTTGGTTTGTTACGTTTTCTAATCTTGTAATTTCTGTATCCAAAACTAAAGATTTACCTGTAACTTTATCAACTTTACCGCTTAAATCTTGGTCACCTGTGTTAGTATTGCTTTGATTGTTTAAATTAATTTTTTCAGCATCAGTAAAAGCATTTGTATTTGAATTACTTTCATATAATACTTTTATAGATGTTGCATCTAAATTAGATTGCACAACAGTCCACTCAGTTAAAATTGAAGGATTGTCAACTTCAGCAATTAAAACATCCCCAATTTGTACTGCTTCTGTAAAAAAATCTCCTGCAACAGTTACAGTCCACATAAATCCTTTAAAAACAACCCCTGCTAATGGAGCTTCTAAATCAGGTACATTATTTAAAGCATCATAGCTACCTTGATAATAAACACCCCCCACAATTGCACTTGCTATCTGTGAATTGATATATGCTTTTGTAGATTGTTGAGTTGGTACTTTAGTTGCCAAATTAGAGGCAAAGTTATCTTCATCAATGACAAATCCCATAGGTATTGTTGAAGTATCGGAATTTAAAACCGCATCATTTGCTTTATTTTCTATATCATCTAAATCCACTGGCTGTGTAACGCTTATAAAGCCAACTTTTACGCTATCAGTAGACGGGTAAGTTATTTTTGTATTGTTCGTTGTAATATCACTGGCTTGGGTCGGTGTAATTCCAACTTTCGCTGTATTTAAAGCTATTGCAATTGCATTGGTATTAATTCCTGAAATATCCTGGTCACCTGTATTTACCCCCAAAACCGCATCTAAAGCTGTTCTATTTCCATGTGTAATTTTTGCAATTTCAGTATCCTCGACTAGCGAACTTCCGACAACTTTATCTACTTTTAAATCCAAAGCATCTTGCGTTGCCGTACTAACGGGTTTATCTAAATCACTTGTATTATCTACATTATCTAAACCTACTTGTTCTTTGGTTACGTTATGTGGATTATCAGTCAAAAATGTGTGGTCATAGGCTATTTTACCTCTATCACCTCTATATGCGGTCGAACTGGTTTCGCCAAGTGCTAAATCAGACCCTATCTTTACATATACCGTACCGCTCCATCTATAGGTAATATTTGTATTTTTAGCTATATATATCTTACCACTTTCACCTGTAACTGGAAACGAAGATAGATTATCATATTCTAGCACATCATCCACAAAACCAGGTAACTGACTAGACGGTACGAATCCAAAACTATCAAGTTCCGCATATCCGTTCGGATTACCCTTTTCACTTATTGGCTGGTAATTACCGAAATCGGATATCTGTGATTCAGTTATAGAAATTTCACTCTGTTCAAAATGTATATCGGTATTTGAGGTGTGAGCGGTAAAGGATGAAGTTTTTAAATATACTATACTATCCAAAGTACCATCACCCTTAACAAATTGTGAAGATGTTCCACCATCTGTTATGAAAGTATCAGCTACGATATCACCAGTTACGGTACCACCAGTAAGTGATAAATAATTTAATAATCTACCATCAATATCTGTATTATACCACTCTTTGGTTATTAATACTCTAGAATCTCCAGAATTTATTATATCTTCGGTAAGGCTAGGTGCAATTACTTCACCAGATTTAATTATCTGGAATGCATCACTTCTATTATTAATATCTAAACCATTTCCCACATTGAAAATCCTATCCGAAATTTCAAACGAAGTTATTCCACTAGGTGTATATGTTGTATTAAATGACCCCAGTGAAGTTTCACCATATGAACCTGCCACACTACCAACACCCCCAGCATGTGATGCAAGACCACTTGCAGTTGTACCAGAACCTTCACTATTTGATGCGAAACCACTAGATATATTATTATCACCAAATGCAAATGATTTTTCACCAATAGCTAATGATGATTCATTTTGAACTTGACCAAATATGGTCAATGGTGAACAAGCATGAATATTCGACACATAAAAATCATTAATACAACTACCAGATGTTTGACCATATGGAAACCCTAAAACTTCATGTAAATTTGATGTGTTTATATTATTTATTTCACCCTTAACTAAGTTTACTAATCTAAATTGTCTTTTTTTCATTATATTTTTAAAATATTTATAAACTTAATACCTTTAAGCGTTTATATCGGTAAATTCTATCCATATGTCAGAATCATTCTGTGATTTAGTATATGGTGGTAATTTCGTATTAATATATTCTACAATTTTTTCTTCAACACTGGTACCAGTGCAAGTAATACAATTATCTAATTGATTTGAATCTATATAAATTGTTGTAGAAAAATTATCGTGATAAACCCCTCTTTTTAATAATATGAAATCAGAATCTAAAACTTCATCTCCACCACCTAAAAATCCCCAATTACCTTTACCCCTGGTAAAAATATAAGTGCTCTCCAACTCACCTTCAAAAATTGTAATTATACAATTTGTTTTATCATCTAAAGTGATACTAGGTTGAGTATTATTAACAATATAAGCAACTGTATCACCACTTTGTATTTGATACTCTCTATTAATAACTAAATTATTCTGCCCATTATCGTATGATATTACATCACCATTTATTTTATGTAATATAGTCATACCACTAGTAACGCTTCCACTATAAATAACTTCACCCCTTAAATATATGAAGTTATTATCTAATTCCACATGTGTTAATACCGTACCCTTTGTGAAATCAGGTGTTGGTGTAAGCCAAGGGCTATTTAAAGTCCTTAAAATTAATTTATCGTTAGCCATTAATTATATTTTATTAAATTATATTTTATTATTAATAAATGTTTTTAAATAAATAGTTAATTTATTTTAAAAATATTTATTTATTTAATAATAAATATCTATAAAACTCGGATTTATAGTTATTTTTAATATCACACCAGTTTAAATCACAATTATAAAATTTAAATTGTGAAATTGAGCCAATAAATGTTCCAGCGAAATATTTTTCTATATTTAAACCTAAGTCTTCTGAGTCTTGACCATCGAACGTCATCGTCTCCAATAAACCTTGTGAACCACCACCTAAACTATAATTAAATGGTACACCTAATTGTTTATCCTTATACTCGTTAAGTCTTCTAAATATTATTTCATCAAAATCATCTACGACATATTTTAAATTACCACCAATGTAAAACATTAATCTACCTAAACGAGGACCCTTAATTTTTAATTCACACTCATTATATTCCTCTGAGGTTATAAACCTTATAACTATGTGTTCCCAAGTGTCCTCCGTAACTACCCCACTAATCGAATATCCCTCTTCCATTGTTACACCAGTGATATATTTGTCATCGGAACAAAAGCCAGTTATAGTTAACAATCTATAACCTATTGACCCATCATCTCTAATTCTAAATCCGATAGCATTATCGATTACATCCAAATCAACGTCTAGCGTATAATCCTTATCCGTTCCACCAGTATATGTGCAAATGGTATCCTTACCAAAATCATCTTCAAAACCACAACCACCACACTTTCCACCGCTATTTCTATTTTTGGTGGCCCTACCATAAATTAAGAATGGGTTTGTTTCATAATCAGATGTTTGTGTATCACTTGTAAATGTAATACCACCACCACTATAAGTGCAAACAGTTTCTTTACCAAATGGGTTATTATCATGTCCACATTTACCACATTTACCATCATTTTTAGTGGCTCTACCATAAATTAAAAATGGGTTATCAACCGTTTCAACCCTGTAAGTTGGTGGGTGTAATGTTACTGGATATCCACTATCACCACTTATTGATATTTCGGTTTCCTTAGTTACCGTACAGAATTTAGTGACCGAATCGGCACACCCACTATCGGAAATACATTCTGTTGTGCAGCCTGTGTTATTTCCTTCAAAAAAATTCCAAAACTTGTTTTCAGCCCTGGTTCCCATATAAAAGAAAAATCCTTTATTATCTGGGTGGGTGTCGTTTAATGTTGTACCAGTAAAACCACTACACATTAATTCGCTTTTATTCAACCAGAATTCAGCCACCCAACCTTTATTTGACCTAGTTGGTAATACCTCGTAATTATAACCGTCCAATTTAAAATAACCTTGATAAAACCCACCACAAAATGTGGAATGGTCACCAACTGACGTGGTGTCGTTATTAATGTATTTTGGGTATACATAATTTCCAGTCATACCAGTCACGGTGTTAAATGTAAATCTTGTATCACCACTTGGAATAATTACTGTACTACCAGTTAAGGTTGAAGTTAATTCATTATTGGATGTATCAGCACTTAATTTGTTAAATGTAATTAAACCATTATCTATTCCAGTTAAACCAAATGTTTCAAATGTAAAACCATCATTTACTGCATTCTCCCAAGTAACTAAACTTTTTACGGTATTACCATAGGTTCCACCAGACGTGTATATATCTGAATTTTTAAAATCAAAATGTAAAGTTAAACACGCATTACCTAATATACCTCTTGCTGGTATATAATCACATATTCCATCTTGAGCTAAGTAAAAATCATAATATTCACTATTACTTAAAAACGCATCTATTTTATTAAAATTATAATTTTTTATATTACCCATTATTAAAATGTTTCTAGTTTACTTCTTTTCCATTGACCATCATTACCCTTAATATAAAAATAATCATCATCCCTAGTAATTTCACCAATTTTACCTGTAATATCATAACTTGATTTTGGTGTAAAATCTGGTATAACAATACCATGTGGTTTTATATAAGTATTAGTAATCCAATCACCTTCCGAATTAATTATAAATTGTGAATTAACTTTATCATTGACTCCACTATTAACGACAAGACCACCGTTAAGTGCACTATCATGATTACCGTTAAAATTTAAAACTATATCATTATCTTCCGATGCAATTGTTTGTGTATTTATTTCAGTGTTTTTAAATACCGAACTATTTGTTTGTGATAATTCTTTAATTGCTTCTATTAACCACGGTACTATTGACTTATAATCTAATGTTAAATGTTCACTACCTTTACATATAGGTTTAACCATTTCAGGAATAACCTCTTCAACCTCCTGAGCAATAAGGCCAAAATTAATACCTTCACCCATTTCAGATTCTGGCGTCCAATTAAAAGATACACCCCTTAATTTTTTTATCTTATCAAGTGCTGATTCTAAGTTATTAATATTAGTTTTAAAATTAATGTCAGATATACCATTTATTAATTTACCATTTATATTGGTTTGTAAATCAGATACACTAGTAAGGTTGGTAATTGTTAAATCTGGAAGATATACCATATTATTAAATGTGGTACCAGAAGAACTAAAACCATTAACCTCCATACCCAAACAACCAAAAGCATCTACATTGAAATCTATCGTTGATGACTTCAAGCCTCTAAGTGTTAATACATCATTGGTATAACTATCTATTAAATCTGCGGTATTTAATTCAGAACCAGATGATTCAAGTATGTTGTTTATATCATTCTCAAATTCATCGGGTGTAAATGTTAATATGCCAAGAGAATCAGTTCTTTTATTTAATACCCCACCCCAATTATATTGAGTTAAACCTATATTTTCACCTAAATAGTCAGAATAGGGGTTAGTTGTACCTAAAGTGTCAAAACTACTATCATAATTAGGGCCTGTCAATATTTCAAACTCAGCTAAATCTATATCACTAGGTGCCTTTAATACGGCATATGCATGTATTAAAAAACTTAACTGAGTAGGTGATGAGGTTGTCGTATCAAAAAGTGGGTATATTATTCCACTGAAAAAATTCATTTGAGCGTAATCAGCTTTAAAGTTTGAAAAATGTGTATTATAAAGACTATATGGCTCACCTGATAAATAAGGTGTACTTCCTCCATGGTAATCCGAGTTTGATTCATTAACGAATGAAATTAAAAATACCTCCTGTGGTGATATCCAATTTGAATTATCCCAATTTGGAGGTGTATTATCGGTAACCCAAGATAATATTTGGCTAGTAGAAGTAGTACCACTACCAGATTGAACGAAACTATTTATAAAAGTAGTTCTATTTGATGTATCTTGACTCCTTATTAAGGTCAACCAATTTACGTAACCTTCACTAAATTCTTCGGTTGAATTACTATAACCTATATATAATTTACCAGTATAATCTGGATTACTTATTTTAAAATTATTAAACCACTCACTTAATGAGTTCTGTAATAAAATCCTATTATCACCGTCATTATTATATGGTCCAGATGATGTGTCTATAATAGCATAAACATCTGTATTATTGGTAAGATTGCTTTGACATGTACTTATCACTTCTGTAAGTCCTGTACCACTAGTCGGTTCAACCCAACTACCCATACCTTCATCATTCGATGTTAATATATAACCAGCTTGCGCACCTCTACTTACTATAAGTCTATCGGTTCTTGTAATTTCTGGGTTATCCACCCAGATTGTTCTTTCTTTATAGCCCAGCGTATCGGCACTAATAATATAAAATTCAGAATGCTCGACAGTACCAGTATATACACCACCTAAATCAACGAATGTTTCAACATCCAATGTAAAACTAACACCACTATATGATAAATTTATTAAATTACCATCTAATAATGTTGTATTTTCAACGGTAAGTACATCACCAGTATTTTGTTGTATATTAAAATTAGATGGGGTTACGGCACTAAGTGAATTAACCGCTAAATTCATTCTAGAATCAGCAAAATTAAAAATAGTCGTTGTTTCGTTACCAGAGAAAGTTGTACCAGTTAAACCAGATAAATCATCAATAATGGTAACGGTATTTAAATCTGGACCAGTAGTTAGCGAACTAAAAGGTACACCAAAGGTGGATGAACCTGAAAGAGTTGTAAAAGTTTGTTCTCTTTGTTTTATTTGTCTATTATTGGAATAGTCTATTTTTGTTCTAAAAGCCATAGTTTATGTATTTTATTATAAATATTCACAGATTTCATTATATTTATAATAAAAAGTATATTTATGAAATTTTCTAAAAAAGACTTTAAGGAAAAATACGCATTAAAAGACGAACCTATGGGCGAGTTATTCGACCCTAATGGTGAGTTCGGTGGGGATAAACCGAATATAGCGCACACACAAGTTACCACGGATACTCAAAAAGCATTCGATGACCAATCTGATTTTAAACAAGGTATTCCACAAACTACGGATGATTTTGCCGCAAAAACAAAAAATAAACACAATTGGTTTGGACAAACAAATATGGGTATGCCATATGGTAGTGGAACTAATTATAGATTAGAGGAAGATGAGGAATTGAGCGAAACATACAAGGATAAAGTTAAAAAATTAGTTAAAGAATTAATAGCTAAAAGAAATGACCCATCTGGATTGGTTAATAAAAGAAATTATTCTGACGTAAATAGAAATAATGTACCAGATATGGACGATTTAGAAAATTCCGTGGTTTCAAGTAAAACTAAGGAATTTATAAATTCGGTAAATAATAACGGTCTTAGTGGTGAACAAATTGGTATAATATTAAATCACGTTGTCAGTAATTTAAATATTTCTGAAATTCCCAACGATTATAAGAATATGATTAAAAATAAAATTAAGTAATGCCAAATACGGATTTAATAAATAAAAGTTACGTTGTGAACAGCGATTCAGCTAGAAAATATCTAGGTGATAAAATAACTGGTAACAATTTAACAACCGTTAAGTCTAGATTAGAGGGTAAGGGTGAATTAACCCCCGAAGAGCAAGATGCATTGGATTGGGTAACTAAAAAATACGAACAAACAAGAAAAACCATTGATGGGGTGAAAAGAACCCAGATGAAAACTGGTAGGGAGAATACTTATAAAAAGACACATGAAAAAGATGTGGACAATACCAATCCAGATAAAATTGGTGGATTACCCAATTTTAAGACTACTGGTGACAATAAACACGTAGCTGGTGGTAAAACGGTAGACCAAATTGAAAATAACAGGGTACAATATTATGAATCCATTCAATCTGAAATAGATGAAATGAAATATCTAATAGAGTACATGAATAATAATAAACAAAAAATATAAAATTATGGCTAGTAATAAATTAGAAGAAGCAGCGTTAGTTAGAAGAGAAGCGTTAATCGCAATCAATAATTACAATAATGAGGCGAGTGCCAATAATTATTCAGCAACGCACACTAGAGCATTATCGGATTCAAGTACGCCCGTATACGGTAAGGGTACTGGTGTCTTTATGGATACATATAATGGTGGCGGTGATATCGACATAAACGGTAACCCAGTATACGGTGGGTCTGGTAGACTTGCGGCATTTGCGAATAACTCATCAAAATGGGGATATGGACCAACTAAATATTATACACAACCAGATATGTCTGGTAATATAGGTCAAGTATCTTTCGGATAAAAAAAAATTAAATGAAACTTTACAATATATTTGAAAGTCTTATATTAGAGGGAACTAAGGATAAAATAATCCAAGCCATTAACGATAAAGTTAGTGCTAGGATTACATATCGTGATGCAAGTGGTAACTTGGAAGAACGCTATGTTTTTATTTATGGTCTCGGCAAAACAAAAGCTGGTAATGAAGCTATTAGGGCTTATCAGGCTTTTGGTGGAACCAAAACCGTAAATAGCACATGGAAAATATTCTTAGTCGATAGAATAACCAAAATCGAATTGACCAAATTTAAATTCTACAAACCTGTTGACCAAGTTAGCGGTGGTGAGGGAATTCCAAAATATGTTGGCCCTTCCGATAAATCTATGTTAGGTGGTTCTCTATCAAATCATGTGACTTTTGATAATAAAAAAATATAAAATTAAAAAATATGGATACACCAGCACCAGTAGATTTAAGTAGGTTAAAGGGTATTTTAGGTAATGCTAAAGCTATAATAAATAAAACATCGCCAAGCAATCAAGTTAGTAACCAAGGTAACAGTCAAAAAGCCCCAGAAAGAGACGGGTATGGCCCAACAAAAAATGTTGAGTATTTATCCGAGGCCGATATGATGAACTCACAAGGTCAGGGTAATAACCATTCAATGGGTGACCCAACAAGACAATCTGGACCGATAAGTGAGGAAACAATTAGAAATTCAAAATTACCAGAAGCGGTTAAAAGGGCAATGTTGGAAAACCAAATTCCACAGGCAACCATTAATCACACATTTAATTTAGACGATGTTTCGGACTTGGTAGAACAAAGACAAGCACCCCAATTAATTCAAAATAAGCAGCAATCAAATGTTGGTGGGGTCGTTAAAAACGATAATGACACGTTTACCGTTAGTGAAGCTATATTAAGGGGAATTATAAAAGATGTAGTTGTTGAATATCTTACTGTTGATTATGCTAAAAATTTAACCGAAGCGACAATCAAAAAAACAATAAATACATTAATCAGGGAAGGTAAAATTAAGACCAAACCTAAACAATAATTAAAATTTTCATTAAATACAATTAAAGGGTCCATTTTTTGGACCCTTATTATTTACATTCTCATTTTAAAGAAGTATAATTAACTTAATATAATAAAAAGTTAAATACTAAAAATGAAAAACGAAAAAGTAAAAATTCTTGTAGTACCTAGTGACCGCACTGGTGTGGGTTATTGATAAAAGTCAACCATAAGGGTTGACTTTTATCGTTTTAATTACTATATTTCTTTTATATATAAAACTATGGATGAAATTAAAAAACAACAAGTAATAGACTTATATTTAAGTGGTTTCGGTTCTACAACTATAATTAAAAAGTTAAATGGTATTACTAAACGACAAGTTTTAAAAACATTAAATGATAAAAATTTAATTAAGAAAAAAAAATATAAAAGAATATGATAATTATGGTTTTAATGGAACGCATTTCTACACAACTTGGAAATGTCAAGAATGTTCTGAAGATATACCAATATTCGCTTCAAAAAAATATTATTTAAAACGCAATTTAAAAAGAAAAAAAATATGTAAATCTTGTAGTTTAAAATCACAACATGGTAACGGCAACCCTTTTTATAATAAAAGTCATAGTAAAAAGTCAATAGATAAAATATCTAAATCTAAAATGGGGATTAAAACTAGTGACCATATGTCAACTAAAAAATATCGAGATATTGTCAGTAATTTAGCTAAAAAACGTTGGGCTAGTGGTTCAATGGAAGATGTTAGGGTTAAATTAAGTAATTTAATGAAGGAACGAATAGCTAATGGGGAAATTAGCGGATATAACAGGTCTAAGGCTGAGGATGAAATTATAGGAATATTAAAAAACATTGGGATTAGGGTTGTACCCAATTTTAGAATAGGGTCAAAAATATTTGATATTTATGTTCCAAAATTTAATTTACTAATTGAATATAATGGTGATTATTGGCACTGTAATCCAATTAAATATGATGAAAATTATTTACATAAGAAAAAAAATAAGACAGCTAAAGAAATGTGGGAATATGATACTAATAAACTTGACTTAGCAATTAAAAATGGTTATACTTGTGAGGTTATATGGGAAAACGATTATAAAAAAAATAAAAATATAATAAACGATTTAATAAATAAATACAATAATTAAATATAATGACAAAATTAAAAAACAATAATGCCCCAGTCGGTCGTAAAATTAGAGTACTTGTAGTACCTAGTGACCGTACTGGGGTAGGTTAAGGCTACTATAGAAGTACAAAACCACATATTTCACTAGAGACAAACTATCCCGATGAATTTCACGTAGATATCGATTATTCCCCAAATCTAAAAGATGATACATTCATTAAGAAATATGATATAATTCATTTTCATAGGGCACTTGGACCATTTGAGGAAATGGAAACAACACTTAAACGAATTAAAGCCCTAGATGTTATCACCATAATGGATTTAGATGATTATTGGTCACCAGGGAAACATCACCCAGCTTATTCCATGATTAAAAATTCTGGTATAGATAAAATGATATTAAATAATATTAAATTATCCGAAAACGTTATTACAACAACCCCCGTATTCGCTAAGGAAATATCAAAGTATAATAAAAACGTACATGTTTTACCCAACGCAATCGACCCAAGTGAAAGTCAGTTCGTACCAAACCCACAAGAATCCGATAGAATTAGAATTGGATGGCTTGGTGGTTCGTGTGTAACACCAGATACTGAAATATTAACAAATAAAGGTTGGAAACGATTTGATAAATTAGACCGAACTGAAGATGTGGCCACCCTTAATCCAAAAACTAATGAACTGGAATATCATAAACCAAAAGGTTACATTTGTACACCATTTCATGGTGAATTAAATTGTGGTAAAAATGGGTTAATTGAATTTGAGGTAACACCTAATCATAATATGTACGCTTCTGAAGTAAAAAATTTAACACATAAAAAATTAGATTTAAAATTAATCCAATCACAAAAAATACATGGTAAAAATTTTCATGTTAAACGAGATGCTATTTGGGTTGGTGAGGAAAATGAAATTTTTACATTACCTAGTTTAAATTTCGAATTAGAAACTTCTGAATCTTCTGAAATTGATTACATTATTTCTAAAAACTCAAGACGTATTAATCAGATGTTTGATAAATATGGTTATGAAAAAGAATTTAAAATGGATTCTTGGTTGGAGTTTTTTGGTTTTTGGTTAGCCGAAGGTTGGACTTCTAAATCTAAAGGACTACACCAGGTAGGTGTTGCACAATTTAAAGATAATGGTTCTTTAGACCATATGTTTAATTTACTAACCGATATGGGCTTTAAACCAACATACACTAAAGATAAAAAACAAATTAGAGTATTTGATAAACAATTATGGGAATATTTATCACAATTTGGTAATGCACCAGAAAAATTCATACCCGAAGAAATTCTTAATTTATCCTCAAGACAGTTAAAATTATTTTTAAAATGGTTTATAATTGGTGATGGTCATATTGAGAAAAATAAATATGAAAGAATGAGAGCTTTTACTTCTTCAAAAGAATTAGCTAATAATTTACAAGAATTAGCCTTAAAAATTGGTGTTACAGCAACCATAACAAATAGAGGTCAAAGAACATCACAAATAAAAGGTAGGGTAATCACCAATCAATATGATTCATTAGTTATTAATTTTGGTAAAGACCCGAATATTAGTAAACATAACAAATCAACACCATTGATTAAAGTTGACGAGCAATATACTAGACCATATAAAGGTAATGTTTATTGTGTCGAAGTTGAGAATCATATTATATATATTAGACGTAATGGAAAAGCTATGTGGATTGGTAATAGTCATTTAAAGGATTTAGAAATTCTTCAAGGTGTTGTCGGTAAGATAAAATCAGATGGTTTATTGGATAAGGTACAATTTGTTCTTTGTGGTTTTGACCTAAGGGGAACCATGACCACATTAAATGAAAAAACTGGTGAAAGAAGTACAAGACCCATTAAACCAACAGAAAGTGTTTGGTATAATTATGAAAAGATTTTCACCAATAACTATGCGATAGTTAGCCCAGAATATAAAGAACATTTATTAAAATTTACAGAAGAAGAATTTGATGGAATCGAAAAAGAAGCGTACAGACGGGTATGGACTAAACCAATCAGTAGTTATGCTACTAATTACAATCTTTTTGATGTATCTCTGGCACCGCTCGAAGAAAATTTATTCAACCAAGTTAAGTCCCAACTTAAAGTTATTGAAGCTGGCTTTCACAAAAAAGCGATAATCGCACAAGATTTTGGCCCATATAAAATAGATTTGATAAATTATTATGATAAACCTAAAAAAGGTGGCTCTGATATGGTTGTTAATGTTAACGGAAATGCACTATTGGTCGAGACTAGAAAAAATCATAAAGATTGGTATCGCAATATAAAGCGTTTAGTAACAAACCCAGAAATAATAACTGAACTAAGTGAAAAATTAAATAACGATATTAAAGATGTTTATAGCATCGATGCAATAACCAAAAAAAGACGTGATTTATATTTAAGTCTAATTAAGTCTAAATGAGGTTGCATCTTTAATTAAAAAACAATATATTTGTAATATGAAACAAAATGATAAATTAAAAAAAGTTTTTGACTTCATCGCTGATTATCTTAGCGATGATACGGAAACGACTACTTCTACCAAGGAAACATTAACCGATGGTGAAGTTGTGACTACGTTAGATGATAATTTTACCCGTGCAAAGAAAATTATGGAAAAACTAAAATCATATGATGATGATGCTATAAAAAGGAGTGAAACAATTAAACCCATAGTTAATAACGAAGTTGCTATGGAACTTAAAGATATTATCGGAGAAAATAAGTTACACAACTCGATAGTGGAAAAAGAGGGTGGAAAAAGAAGGGTAATCATTAATGAAAATGAGGTTGCATCTTTAATTAAATTAAATAAGTTAACTCAAAACGAAGGTGAGGTTAAAAAAACAAGTGAAGATAAAAAAACAAGTGAAGATAAAAAATAACTATTAAAAAAAACAATTATGAGTATTACAAATGAAAAAATGTTAAAGAACGCTAAAAAATTTAATGAAACAGGTCTTAAATATGGCGTAATTAATGACGATTTATTAGAATTATTAGGGGCAGAGTTAATTTCAGCACCGTGCACCACTTCGGATAACCTATATAACGCATACGATGGTGGGCTAATCCAACACATATTAAATGTGACCAAGTTTGCAATCGACATTAATAATATAATGCCAGAGGACAAACAATTGGATATTGAATCCATTATTAGGGTATCCCTTATGCATCAAATAGGTAAGGCTAAAATGTTCGTTAAACAAGACAACGAATGGTTTGTTAAAAATAGAGGTGAGAGATTTAAGTTCAACGAAGAGCTATTAAGTCTTAACACTGGTGAGCGTTCAGTATATTATGCCCTTAAAGCTGGAATCAACCTAACGGAAGATGAAGTTTACGCTATTCATAACAGTGGTACCGATTTCGGTGGTGTAGAAAATATGTGTAAAGCCAAAAGATTGGCTGGATTACTTAAGACTGCAAACTTAGCCGCTATCTTAGCTCAAAAAAACTAATTTTATGGACTTAGATGATGTACGTGGTAAATTATTCAAAGCATTTGATGCAAAGGATAGTTTCTCCCTAGAAGATTTTGAAAAAGAATATTCAAAAGTAGATACACAATACAATCAGGATATGTTTAAATTTCCAATTAAATTTGTTAATAAATCAAATAATGAAGACCCAGCATTTGCCACCGAAGGTGCTGCTGGGTTTGATTTTAGGTCAAATCAAATGATTAGTATATATCCAGGTGAATTTGAGGTAGTGGCAACTGGGTTATATTTTGAACTACCACCAAATTTAGAGTTACAAGTAAGACCTAGAAGTGGTTTATCATTTAACTATGGTATCACCGTTTTAAATTCCCCTGGAACAATCGATTGTGTAGTTAAGGGTACTAAAATATCTATACCAGGTGGTGATATATTAGTTGAGGATATTTTTGAATCTAAGAATAAAGTGATAATTAAGTCATTTAACGATGAGACTAATTCAATTGAAAATGATGTAGTTTCGGATGTTTGGATAGTTAATGGTTTGGAATTATTAGAAATAGAACTTGAAGATGGGGCTGTGATAAAAATACCCAAAAGTAAAGAAGTTATGACAAATAATGGATGGAAAATGGCAATTAATTTAACAGAAAACGATAAAATTTTAAAATTAACTTCACTAAAATAATCACTATTTATTAATAGATTAAAAAGTGAAGTTAATATGAAAAAATTTTGTTTAATATGTAAAAGTGACTTTAATGTACCTAAATGTAGGTATAATAGTGCAAAATATTGTTCATTGAATTGTAGAAAAATTAGTCAAAAAACTAATTTAAATCCACAAAGAAAACGGGTTAGTCTTAATTGTTTACATTGTAATATGAGGTTTACAAAAATTAGTTCGTCAAATAAAGTATATTGTTCTAAAGAATGTTATTGGGGTTATCGAAATGATAACCCAGAAATTAAGTTTCAATCTAACCAAACAGATAATAGGTTTGATAAAAAATGTGATAATTGTGGTGTTAATTATAAAGTTTACAAATACAGAGGAAATTCTAAATTTTGTTCAGTACAGTGTCATGACGATTTAAGACGAGAAACTTTAATTTGTCCCTCGTGTGAAAATGAATTTATATCACCTAAACATGAAAAAAGAGTTTATTGTTCAGAGAAATGTAGTACTAAAGGTGTATTAAAACGCAAAAGTCGATTTTTTAAATCAGTTTATAATTTTTTAGATAGTAAATATGAGTGTGATGATGAAATATTAATTAAAGGTTCTAATTTTAAATATTTTGGTGATATTCATTTAAAAAAAAAATAATATAATTATTGAATGTAACGGTGATTATTGGCATTGTAATCCGATTATTTATAATGGTGATTATTATCATAAACAAATTAAAAAAACAGCAGAAGATATATGGTATTATGATAAATCTAAACTTACTAATATTATAAGTTGTGGTTATAGAGTTATAGTTGTCTGGGAGTTTGATTGGGTTAATGATGACCATTTTTTTAATAAATTAAAATTAAAAATTGAGGATGAAATATATAAAAATAAAAAATATAAAGGAAGTTGATAGTGAACCAGTGTACCATATGACGGTGGAAAAGAATCATAATTTTTTTGCTAATAAAATGTGTGTTCATAACTGTGATTATCGTGGTGAGGTTAAGGTTATTTTAATTAACCATGGTAAAAATGTATTTAAAATTGAAATTGGGGATAGAATTGCCCAAGGTGTTATTAATAGTGTCATGGGTAAAACAATAACCAAGTTCAATAAAGTAGATTCTTTGGATAATAACACTGAAAGGGGTTCAGGTGGCCTCGGTTCAACGGGGATTAAATAATAGGTTAAATATTATAATATGCGTGATAATATATTAAATAGTAAGAATAAATTAGATTTTAAAGATATCTTAATATCTCCAAATGAAATTACGGATATTAATAGTAGAAACGAGATTAATATATTAGATAGTTATCAAAGATTACCACTATTTACGGCACCAATGGATACTGTAATAGACTCCACCAATGAGGACCTATTTAATTATAATGGTTTCAATGTGTGTCTACCCAGGGGTGAGGAAAGTGAATTTGATAATTTTGAATCATATTCATTAAGTGATTTTTCAAATAAATTCTTGGATAGTATAATAACAATTCACAAAGATATTGATATTGAAATTAAACACGTATTAATCGACACGGCAAATGGACATATTGGTGACATGGTTTCTGCCGTTGAATTGGCCAAACTTGTTTGGGGTGATAAAATGGTATTAATGGTGGGGAATATTGCAAATGCGAAAACATACGCCAGATTATCAGAAGCTGGTGCTGATTTAATTAGGGTCGGAATCGGTAATGGTTGTTTTGGTGTTGGTAGTAGAGTATTAATGAGTAATGGTTTTTATAAAAATATTGAAGATATTAATATCGGAGACGAGGTTATTAATATGTATGGGATACCCGTTAAGGTTAAACGTGTAATTAATAATGGTTTTAAAGAAGTGATTTCAGTTAAAACTAGTATGTCACCTAAACCTACAATAGTAACTCCAAAACATGAGTATTATGTCGGTAAGTATGATAAAAATAAGAAAAATCATAAAGGATATAAAAAATCTATTAATGATATTTCTTGGGGTTTTATTGGTGATTATAATGATAATTTAACCCCATTATTCCCCAAAAATATTAAATTTAATTTTGAATCAACATTTAAATTTGATTTAATTGACTATTCAATTAATAAAAAATATTGTAATAATTATAAAACTATAATTGAACCATCATATGGTTTAGGATATATATTTGGAACATATTTGGGGGATGGTAATTGTCGAATTAGAGTTAATATAAGTGAAGGGGTTAACGGTAATAAAAAATCAACTAGCGGTTCAATACATTGGTCATTTGGGATAGATGAAATTGAGATAGTTAATAAATTATGTTATCATATAAAAGAAATTTTTAATTTAGATGCTAAGGTGGAGACAACTGTCAATATGGTTAAAGTTCATTTATATAATAAACCATTAGCCCACTTTATTAATGAGTTTGGTAAAAAAGAAGATAAACATTTACCAGAAAAATTATTAGTTAATAACGTGGAATATTTAGAAGGAATTTATTATGGGTTAATTGATAGTGATGGTAATTATGGAAATGATAAAAGAAAATCATTTCATAATACATCCATAAAATTAGTAGAATTATTTAATATAATTAATTTTAAATTAACGGGTGAGTTACCAAATTCTAATATTAGGGTAAATAATTCATCTAAGTTAGTTAAAAATTCACAACCATTATTTACTAGTCGATTAATGTTAGAGGGGGGTAGGCGAAAAACTAAGTGTGATAATTTTATAATTAATAAAATAGTTAAAAATAATGTAATAAATGATTACGTTGAAGTTTTTGATATTGAAGTAGAGTGTGACACACATTCATTTATTTTGGACAACTGTATTGTACACAATTCTGGTTGTTTGACAACCCAACAAACTGGTGTCGGATATCCAATGGCATCTTTAATTGCCGAATGCTATGCGGAATCAAGTAAATTGGATAATCCAGCCAAAATTGTTGCCGATGGTGGCATGAAGTCATACTCGGATATAATAAAGGCTATAGCTCTTGGTGCCGATTATGTGATGTTGGGTAGTATATTGAATAAAACGTTAGAATCATGTGGTGAGAACTTTTTATGGAGAAAGATACCAATAACACAATATGGTGCCGAAAAAGCCCACAAGATAGGTATGTGTGTTTATAAAAAATTCAGGGGTATGTCAACAAAAGAAGTCCAAAAAAAATGGGGTAATCCTGAATTAAAGACATCCGAAGGTGTTATTAGATTTCAAAAAGTGGAATATACGCTGGAAGGTTGGGTAGATAATTTTATTCACTACTTACGTTCGGCAATGAGTTATTCTGGTGCTAGAAATTTAGATGAATTTAGATTAAAATCCGAAATAATAATAATATCAGATAACGCTTTTAGGCGTTTTAATAAATAAAAATTATGATAAGTGTAGTATTCTGTACAAGAGAAAGTCAATCCACTTATATTGACCACTTAAGAAAAACATCTGGTTTAAGTAAGACCATTGAGATAATAGAAATAATAAATGATGGGGTTTCACTAAGTGAATGCTATGAAAGAGGTCTTAGGGATTCCAAATATGATACCGTTGTATTTTGTCATTAAACAATTTTATTATGTTTTTTTAATTGTCTAACTTTATTATGGATTGATATAATATTTCTATTTAATTTAATTGCACATTTTGGGCCACCTATAGCTCTATAATTTTTAATTAAAAAATTTGTATCCCCAGTAGACCAAAATAATTTAGATTTATTTTTAATATATGATAAAACATCCATATATTTCTCATATTTTCTAGTGAACCCAATCCCATCTTTACTATAATTAGTATAAATATAATCACATAAAACTTTAACATCTAATTTTTTATTAACTCTAAAATGTGAATACCCCCCTAAAGTGATATTTCGTCTATCTATAGAATACGAAATATTTAACTGATTACATAAATTAACCATAAAATCCCACGACTGGTTGATTGTACCAGTAAATACAACGTCAACACCATATTTTTTACCTAATTTTATACAACCATCACCATCTAAATAACCTCTAAAAAAATAATTTTTTAAATCGTTTGGTATTTCATCTAATAATTTATCTGGTGAACTAATGCTTTTATTTAAATAATCATAACCCTCTAAAATATTATATAACCCCCATGTCGTAGTTGAAATTCGTAATTGAGTTTTATATTTTTTAGACTCCGTATCTTTATTTATTGGGTTACTAATATTCCAATCCCCAGTAGTTTTAAAAACACCTAAAACATTAAATAAATCATCCATTACACAATTAATTATAGTAGATTTAGATTCGCACCTAATATGACCATCGGCCCAAAGTAGACCCAATATATAAACAGATTCCTTTGTCATGTCATCACTAAATAAGTTATAATTTACTTTATTTTTTTTACTAGACTCTTTTTTAATTATTATTTTAGTTTTTAAACCTAAGCTATTCGCCTTATAAATTACACTACGCCTTTTTTTATTTAATTGGTTTGCACAATAATCAACACCCTTTTCAGTATAATTATTAAATAATATATCTATCTCATCTTTTAACCATTTCATATTGTTTCATTTTGTCATATATAAATATATTAAAAACCATAAAAAGTTTAAATTATACTTGATTTTCATTAAGAAAAGTATTATACTTAATAAAAATATAAATAAATGATAACAGTTATATGTTCTTCACAACACAACTTAAATAAATTCGAGAAACACATTAGAAAAACTTCTGGGATAGGTAAAGAATTAGAATTTATTGGTTATGAAAATAATGGTGAGTTTTCATTATCTGAAATATATAGTAAGGGGTTAGAGGTCGCCAAATATAATAATATAGTTTTCCTACACGATGATATAACACTTGAATCAAAGGATTGGGGTAAAAAACTGTTAAAACATTTTGATACTTCCGACTACGGTATACTTGGTTTAGCTGGCACAACTGGTTTAACCGATAGTGGTAGATGGTGGGACCAATTAAACCTCTTATTAGGGGTTGTAAATCACGAACACGAGGGTAAAAGTTGGACTACTAAGTATTCAAGTAGTTTTGGTAATAGAATACTACAGGCATTAGTTGTCGATGGTTTATTTTTTGCCGTTAGAAAGGATAGATTAAAATATGATTTTAATACCGATGTTAGAGGTTTTCATTTTTATGATGTAGATTTTACGTTCGGTAATCATGTGAATGGTTGCAAGGTGGGCGTTATATTTGATGTTAGGGTTACACATAAATCAATTGGTGAAACTAATGAGGCTTGGGAGGAAAATAGAAAATTATTTGTTGAAAAATGGTTACATAAATTACCTACCGAACTTAAGGGTGAAATATTTTATAACGATAAAAAAATTAACATAAAACACGAAAATAAAATCGACATTATAATCCCTACAAAGGGTAATGTCGATATGCTAATCGATTGTGTTAATTCGATTTATAAACATACTGACTATGTTAACTTTGTAGTTAACATTGCCGATACTGGTTCAACACCAGAAGAATTGGATATTATAGCTAATTTTATCGAGAGTTATTCTGGTGAAAGAAAAATTAATTTAATCCAATATAATTATTATAATTTTGCGAAGATAAATAATGACGTTGTTAAAAATCATTTAAGTAGTGATTCTGAATTATTATTATTCTGTAATAACGATATTGTTTTAATTAATGATGCTATTTCAAACTTGGTTAAGGTGTATCAACAAAATAAAAATAATGTCGGTACTTTAGGGGCCAGGTTACACTTCGAAAATAATAGGATACAGCATGCTGGTATTCTAAGTTACATTAATGAAAGGAACGGGTTGGAATTAACCCATATTGGGTTACAAACCAATTATAGGTATCATGAGTTATCCGAAGTTATAGGTAATACCGCAGCGTTCCTAATGATTAATAAAGAATTATTCAACATTATCGGAGGCTTCAATGAAAATTATATTGAATGTTTTGAAGATGTTGAATTAAATCTACAATGTCTTTTATTAAATAAAAAGAATCTGTTTGTGGGTAATGCCGTTTGTTATCATTATGAAAGTGTTTCTAGGGGTAAAACAAATGAGGCCAAGGCTAGATTGATAAAGGATTATAATGAAAGGCTTAAACCATTTGTTGATAAACATTATCAAATGAAATTACACAAATATATTAAAAAAACGAGACAATGAAAATATTAGTAACAAATAATACGTTAGGTAATTTAGGGGGGAGTGAAACCTACGCATATGCACTAATCAAGGAATTAAATAAACGAAGTGATATTGAAGTTGAAGCGTTTAGTCAAAATAATGGGCTAGTTGCTAAATATTTAATAAAAGAGGGTATAAAAGTATTAACTAAGGTAGATAAGGAATATGATGTTATAATTGCATCACACACGTCAACAATACCACACATAATTAAAAATAATGGGTTTAAAATACAGACTTGTCATGGTATTTTCCCCCCATTGGAACAACCTAGACCAGGTTTAGATGCATATGTTAGTATAAGTCAAGAAGTAAAAAATCATTTAACTAAATTAAATTACAATTCAACAATAATTCATAATGGTATTGATTGTGATAGATTCTCTCCAATTAATAAAATAAATAATGAAGTTAAAACAATCTTATCACTAGCTCAATCGGATTATTTAAATCAAATATTAACTAAAATATGTAATAGATTGGCCATTAAATTAATATGTTTAAATAAATTCAAAAACCCAATTTTTAATGTAGAAGATGTTATTAACTCAGCTGATATGGTGATATCGTTAGGTAGGGGTGCTTATGAATCAATGGCCTGTGGTAGAAATGTTTTGGTGTTAGATAAGAGACCATATATTAATAAACCACCCTTAGGTGATGGTCTGATAACTGATAAAAATATTGACCAAATTATTTTAAATAATTGTAGTGGTAGATATTCTAATGTAGTTTTTAATGATAAAATGATTGAGGAAGAAATTCTTAAATACGACCCAAGTAATGGTGATTTTTCTAGAGAATATGCTTTAAGTAATTTAAATATAATCACCCAGGTAGATAAATACTTAAATTTAGTCAAATAATTATGAAAGATATTAAAATTATTGGTATTACCAGGGTTAGAAATGAAGAAGAAATAATAGTTAATACGTTAAACCACGTTGGTGAATTAGTTGACGGCATAGTTGTGTGTGATGATGCCTCAACAGATAAAACAGTTGAATTATGTGAAGCTCACCCTAAAGTTTTAAAGGTGATAAAAAATAAGGTTTGGGAATCAAATCCAATTGCTAGAAATAGGGCCGAAGGTCGTCTGAGACAATTACCATATAATGAGGCCGTTAAATTAGGTGCTAATTGGGTTTATTATTTTGATGCCGATGAATATGTTGATTTTTCACTAGTTAATTTAGATAAAGAAGTTGAGACTTATTTTTTTAGATTATTTGATTTTTATATTACCAACGAAGATGTTGATAAAGACTACTTAGAAAGGAAATTCATGGGTCCAGAATATAGAGATATACCTATGCTATTCAAGGTTAATAATTCAATTAATTTTCATCAGAGAGTCCCTAGTGGTCATGGAAAAAAAATGGCTATAGGCGGTTACGTTAAGCATTATGGTAAGGCCATAAGTGTTGAAGAATGGGACAAGACATGTGATTATTACATTAACCACAGATGGCGTGGGGTTAGCCCTATGTTACATGAAAGGTGGAAAAAAAGGGTTGGTAAAGCAATTCACACTAAATCAGACTTTGACACTGAATTAATAACGTGGGGTGATAGGTTTAATAATAATAAAATTGTGAGATTAGATAAATAAAATATGGATAAAGGTAATAAGGTAGTTATAGATACGTTTTATGATTGGATAATACAAAATATACCTGAGGGAAAAGTTATACTAGAGTTAGGTAGTGGTGAAACAACAGTTAAATTATGTAATAGATACAAAGTAATCTCGATATAGCACAATATTGAATACGTTGGGTTAGCTAAAGATAGTAATTATATTCATGCTGAAATAATTGACTATAAATCATATAGGTGGTATTCAAAAGATAAGTTAGAATCAATAAAAAATATGGATTATGACTTTATCCTTGTGGACGGGCCAACTGGTATCATTGGTCGAATTGGGTTCCTACATAATTTAGATTTATTCAATACCAATGTCCCAATCTTAATCGATGACACAAATAGACCATCCGAGCTTAAATTAGCGAATGAATTATCTAAAAAGTTAAATAAAAAAATGAAACCTTTTGGTGGGTTAGAAAAAAGTTTTATAATATTATCATAATGAATATAAAGAAGTGGGTTAAAAGACAAATATCCGCAATCTCATTAGCCACGGCTAGCGTGGAAAAGGATATGTTAAACCAAACAGCGGTAGAATTAAATAATACAAGTGGTAACTTTCAAAGACATAATCAGGGTACTTTAATGGATGCCCTTACCAGGGGTGAAATAACCCAGGACGTAATAGACCTTAGATGGAGGACGTTTAGGGTCCTAGGGGCCAGTGATGATTTAACCACTAAACATATTGGTGTAGATGAACTAGGTGATGATATTTATGAGGTTTACAAAACCAATGATAAAACATATTTTAAAAATGTTAAATTAGACCCATCTGATGATTACCCAATTGAATTAGTTGTTGATAATAAAAATATTACGATTGGTGGTCTTGATGTGATGCACGGTGATTCATTAAAAAATCATGACACCAGTGAAGAGGTTTTTAATGAATTTAAAACTATTGAATCTAAAACGATTGGAGTAATCAGTAACGATGACTATCATTCCTCAATTAAAAATATTAACCCTATAATAATAACTAGGGACCTAAAACCAAAATTCGAGATAGAGAAGTATGCTAAGAAAATGAACGTAAGAACTATTAGTGATTCTGAAAAATTACTAGAGTTTTATGTTAGCGTTTACCCAGATATATATGATAGAAAAAGTAGATTATTAATATCCGAAATAGAAAAAGCGATTATTAACCCAAGGGTGAGTACTTTGTTGGAAATTAATAGTGTCGGCTTTCTTTCATATAGAACACTAGGAGCCAATGATTTCCATTTTTATGAATATAAAATAAGTGGTTTTGATAAAATTATTAAGTATGATGGGCACTATATAATTAAATTTAAAAGTGAAGTTACCATAAATGGTGAATATTTATTAGAAAAGTATCGTTCAGAAACATTAGATGAAAGGTACAAAAATAAAGAGGCTAAAAAATAATATATGGCGAAAAACACAAAGAGAACATCTTCAACTGCGACCAAAGAACCTAGAACAACTAGGACAACAAAAAGTTCATTATCTAAACCTACAACGGATACAAAAACATTTATACCAAGAAAAACAAAACTTAAATGTAAGAATAAAAAACAAAAAGATTTTGCAAATTTAATAGATGAAAAAGAAATTGTAATTGCTTCTGGTCCATCAGGTGTTGGTAAGAGTTACATTACAATCGCAAAAGCAATTGAATTACTAGAAAATTCGGAAAACCCTTACAAAACAATTATTATTTCCAAGCCAGCAGTAGAAGCTGGTGAAAAGCATGGTTTCTTACCTGGCGACATGAAAGAGAAGATGGAACCTTACGTTGCTTCTTCAATAGACATCATTGATAAGTTATTAGGAAAAACAACTAGGGAAAAATTAGTTGAAAACGGACACATAAAGGTAGAAGCTTTGGCATTCATTAGAGGTAAATCAATAGATAACGCAATTTTGGTTATGGAGGAGGCACAAAACATGTCACCAAGTCAAGTAAAAACATTACTAACAAGGATAGGTGAAAATTCTAAATTTATTATATCTGGTGATTTGGACCAATCCGATAAATATACCGATGTTAAATATAGTGGTTTATATGATATTATGGCTAGACATAGAAACATAGATGAAATTGGTTTCTTTGAATTTAGTAATGAAGATATTGTGAGAAACCCAATTATATGTAAGATTCTTAAAAACTACGGTGGTGAAACCATAATACCACATAGTTCTGATATTAAACCACAAAAGGTTGATAGAATTAAAATATATAAGGTCGATACAAAAGCTAAAACTAAAAATACAACATGGTTTAAAAATATTATAAATAAGATTTTTTAATATTTAAACTTTACTTTACGTGAATTAAGCTTACTTTGATACTAATAATAATCAAAGTAAGCTTAATTTTTTTTATATGGGAGTTATAGGTGTGGAAATAAATGAAGTTCTTAGGGACTTTATTGGTCAGTTAACATATACATACGAAAAGTATATTGGTGAGTTGAACCTAAAAGAAGGTGATGTCAAGAACTTAAACCTAATAGAATACTACAAATTCAATTCTATTAATGATATGAATAAGTTTATCTATACCGAGGCAGCTCTAGAAATATTTGGACATGCCGACCAGTTACACGATAACTTAATGAATGATTTCAATATGTTCCTTATGGACATAAAGGATGATGAACAACACACTATCCAATTAATATCGAGGGAAGCAGATAAAGCTATCCCGTCTACACTATTCTTTTTATCCAAATTAGGTTGTCGTGCCGAAAATATTAGGTTCGTCAGCACGTTTGAAGAACAATGGGAAGGTATCGATATACTAATTTCGGCCAACCCTACCGCACTAAGTCTTAAACCAGATGGTAAGATGACAATTAAGATAAAATCATCCTATAATGAGTTTGTAGATGCGGATTTTGAGTTTGAATCTATATTGGAATTTATAAATGATGAAACATTAATAAATAAAATATTAAATAGTGAAATAACTAAATTAAAATAATATGTTAGAATTAGGAGGGACAATATACGCATTAAATCTAGATGCGCTAGAAAAAGTTTTAGTCTTAGATGATAGTTTAAGCGATAAAACGATTAAGGAAAGTAAAACCACACAATATTTCGATGGAAATAATAATTTAACAAGTAGTGTCATAACTACTAAGGAATATGATAAACCGAAAGAATATGATTCATCAAAGTATGAAACAATAAGGGTGTTATTTGAAGTTTTATTAACGTATAACGATGAATTTGATGATACACTAGGTTTTGATAGGGCCATGACCAATGCAAGCCTACCATTTAAAATTACGTTCAATACGTTATTAAAATACGGAATATTAAGTGAAATAACTACATAATGAAAAAAGTTTTTTTAGGTGGTACAACAAATAAAAGCGATTGGAGAGATAAATTAATCAAAGATTTAAAGATTGATTATTTTAACCCAGTTGTGGATGACTGGGACGAGGAAGCTCAAAAAAATGAAATTAAGGAGCGTAAAAATTGTGATTTCGTGTTATATGTAATCACACCCAAAATGATGGGAGTATATTCAATAGCGGAAGTTATCGATGACTCAAATAAAAGACCTAAGAAAACAATTTTTTGTTATTTAAAGGAAGACGATAAAAAAGAATTCAACGAGCATCAATTAAAATCATTAAAAATGGTCGGTGAAATGGTAGTTGAAAATGGTGGACTTCATTTAAAGTCCCTGAACGAAATAAGTGACTACTTAAATATAATTAAAAATTTTTAAAAAAATAAATACAATGAGTGAACAAAGTAAATTAGAACAAGCGACAACATTGCTTTCCAAAATGGAAAATAAGGATTTTGGATTATATTTCTTCACGTTGGATACCAAGGGTAACCCAAGTGCGGCAATAGCCAACATTTATGAGCATGTTAAAGTTTTAACCGAATTGGGTTATAAGGCGTATATCCTACACGAGAAGAACGATTACCAACTAAAGGGTAATCAGGATGTATCTGGATTAGTTGATTGGTTAGGTGAGGAATATGGTGAATTACCACACATTTCAATTGAATCACAGACCTTAAATGTTGGACCACAGGATTTTATTATCGTACCTGAGGTATTCAGCAATGTAATGGACCAAGTTAAGGGCTTTCCATGTAAAAAAATAGTATTCTCACAAAGTTACGATTATATGTTCGAGCTATTACCAATAGGTAAGAGGTGGACGGATTATGGGTTTAACGATGTAATTACAACTAGTGAAAAACAGGCTAATTTTATTAAGAGTGTTTTCCCATCAGTTAAAACATCTATTATCCCAGTTGGTATACCAGAATATTTTAAAGATTCCGATAAACCTAAAATTCCAGTTGTCAGTGTGTTAACTAGAAACCAAGGTGATGCGGCTAAAATCGCTAAAATGTTCTACCTACAATTCCCAATGTATAAATGGATTACATTTAAAGAATTAAGGGGATTAAGTAGACAAAACTTTGCCACCGAACTAGGAAAAAGTTGTGTTGCCGTTTGGGTGGATGATGTCGCTGGATTTGGTACGTTTCCACTTGAAGCGATTAACTCTAATACCCCAGTAATCGGTAAAATGCCTAATATGATTCCAGAATGGATGGAATCGTTAGATGAAGATGGTAAGGCCAGTATAAAAAATAATGGCGTGTGGACAAACACACACTTAAACATTCCCGAATTAATCGCAACCTATTTAAAACTTTGGTTAGAGGATTCGGTACCAGAAGAATTACTTAAGGGTATGGAAGGTACTAAAAACAAGTATACTATGGAAAATCAAAAAGAAGCCATAAGAAAAGTATATGGTACTTTTATTGAAAATAGGATTACTGAAATAAAAGAATTAATCACAACCGTTTCTGAAAACGAAACAAGTAAATAAAAAAATATGAAAAAAATTAGTAACATAACTATAATTTTACCAGTTCACGAATTGGTGGATGATAAAAATATTACCCTTTTTAATAATGCAATCAAAAGTGTTACCGAACAATCAGTAATGCCAGACGAATTATTAATCGTTGTGCCAAAGGGTTCCGATGTTGAAATCATGTTAAACGAAATGGATATGACAGCTCATGGGTTACCTGTAAGGATTATTTCAAATGACGGTAAAACAGACTTTCAATCACAAGTCAACTTCGGTGCTAAAGAAGTTAAAACGGGTTGGATGAGTATATTGGAATTTGATGATGAATATTCCATAAAGTGGATTAAAAATGCCGTAACTTATATTGAGGCACATAACGATGTTGAGGTATTCCTACCCATAATTATTGATACCGATGTTAGCGGTGAATTCATTGGACTCACCAATGAGGCTGTGTGGGCCAATAGTTTTTCGGATAAGTTAGGTTTCCTTGATGAAGGTGCACTATTAGCATATCAGAACTTCAATATTGATGGTTTTGTAATTAAAACCGAAACATTCTTAACCAAGGGTGGTTTAAAGAGTAATATAAAATTAACGTTCATATATGAATTTCTTTTAAGATTGGCATTTACGCACGTTAAAATCATGGTAATTCCGAGATACGGATACAAACACATGAACGGTAGGGATAATTCATTATTCGATAACTATAAGAATGAAATGAATTCAGTTGAAAGTAAATGGTGGTTGGCACAGGCCAAAAAAGAATATTATTTTCCTAACGAAAGAGAAATAACATTTCAAGATAATTAAAAAATATGGCAGAAAAAAGGGGTAGAAAAAGAAAAAATAATATGTATTTTGGACCCGAACAAGAAGATGCCGTAGTTCAATTTTTAGAGTGTGATGATGAGGTGGAAAGAAACAAAATTTATAATCAATGGTTAAGAGAGCCATTGAATAAAATGGTCGAATCCATCATTAGAAAATATAAGCTTTACAGAAAGGGTGAAACGTTTGAAGACCTTCATTCGGACACCCTTTCATTTTTAATATTAAAAGCCGATAAATTCGAACAATCTAAAGGTAAGAAGGCGTACTCATATTATGGCACTATATGTAAAAATTACATGTTAGGTCTATTGATTAACGATAAAAAAAGGTTAAAACAGATATATTCATACGAGGATTATTCTTCTTCCATAGAGGAAAAAGATGATTACCAATATGTTATAGACGATGTTGAATTTGATTTTAAAATATTCATACAAAAACTAATAGATGGTGTAGAGGATGAATTGGTTGGTGAAAATTCCACAAGTAAAAAGAAATTAAGTGAAAACGAAAGAAGGGTCGGTGAGGCCCTGATTGCTATACTAAGCGATTGGGAAGTTATATTGGACCTAATGAACGGTGGAACAAAATACAATAAGAATACGGTACTTGAAAGTATGAGGAATTATACGAATTTAAATACCAAGGACATTAGGTTGGGTATGAAAAGGTATAAAGAACTTTATAAGTTACTTAAAATAGATAGTGTTGAGAATGGTTTGACCGATGATTTTGAATAAAAACATTTAGTTTAATATTTATTAATAAAACAAAGACATGCCAAGGAAAAAGAAACAACAGATTAAGACTAACGATAATACCAGTCTTGAAGGTTTACTACAAGAAACATATAATGATGCCTGTAGTAACATTAATGATGTCCACAAGACCATTAATGAAATGAGTAATGCTTCCGAACCAGTCGATATAGATGATTTAACTAAATTGGCCAGGGAAAGAAGTAATGCATTAAAAGTTAAGGATTCTGCAATTAAGATTAAATTGGAGATAGCCAAGTTGCAGAACGATATATTAAAACATAGTGGAAACGCTGAATCCGCAATAAACGAAAGAAGTGGTGGGTCGGTAACTATGAGCGACTTTAAAGCTGTTAGGGAGATGCTTAAGAACTCGGTAAATGAAGAGAATGATATAAATGATAACTAATGAGCATAATAGACCAAAAAAAGAATATATTTGGTAACATAGGGGCATTAAACGCACTTAACGATAATTATCCTAAGCTACCAAGTTTTAATTCGTTTGAATCAATTAACAATAGGAATAATAGTACTAATTTTTTATTAGACCTAATCACATCGTTGGTTGGGTTTAATGCTTTAAAAACGTTCCTGATTGATACGGTCGTTTATCAATTACCAAAGTTAGAAAGCGATATCAAGGATAGTTTAAAATTAAATTTAAATGAAATAGTATCCTGTAGCGTTAACCCATCTATACCAACTTGGTTGCAACACGGCAATTCTGGTATTGTGCTCGAAACAAGTAATATAGATTTTTTTGATATTATGAAAATCAACCCCACCACATTATCTGGTGGATTAATTTTTACGGATGTAGCCGCTGGGGTCAATAGTACCGATTTCAATACATATCTGTCCAATACGATTCAAACACCAGGGTCACCGACCCTATGGGGTTCATCAACCACGTTAACCAACATAATTGAAACAAGTTTCTTGGAGGTGGGTACAACGCAGAACAATGTTTTAAAATTTACTACCAGCCCACAATTCAGTAATAAAAAATTGATTGAATTTAATAACGCCTTAGTTGATAGTATTAGTTTATTCGGTGGGCCAGACACAATAAGTTCGGCAACTTTCACCAATAAACTGATAGAAGAGTTATTTGGGTCGATAAGTTCATCAAGTACTGTTAATAAAAGTAAAAAACAATTAAAAAAGGAAGCGGAAATAAGAGAGGTCTTAGATGCGATAATAAATTCTGAAAACGATGTGATAGATAATTCTTTTTTTAATTTCGATAACCCTACGTTAGCTAGGATAGAGGAAGAGGTCAATAATAGAAAGAACGGTATTAGAAGATTATCAACCTGTGGTGATTTAATTGTTTCGGTAACATCTGATGAACTAAATATCAACCAAAACATAATACTAAGTTCAACAAGCAAACAAGAGGAATTTTTAGCTGTATCACAGGCTCTGGATAACCTGGCCGAAATACAAGGTGGGGCGACCAGTAGCACACAAGATAGATTGACGATAAGAAACGATTTCTTTAAAAATATGATACAAAAATTAGTTGGGGTCGTTGCAAATAGTTTAATGTCACCAAGCTTTGTTACCGTATTTGCGATTAATCACGCAATAATATATGGTGAAACAGAAACATACGATGACCCTATTGACTTTCTTAAAAAAAATAAGAATGTTATTAAAGCTTTAGTCAGAACTATAAACACTATAATAATCGGGTTATTATTAAAACTGGCATTAAAGGAATTAACGGCTAAATTAAGACAAAAAATAAGTGACGATGAATCCGAAAGAATTAAAAGCTATAATAATATACTTTTAAGTTACGTAGGGGTCAGTCCATCAATAACCAATAATATAATAAATCTATAATATGGCCGATTCTAGACCAGATGAAAAAACAAATTTTCAGGAAACAGATTTAACCTCAATGTCTAATATATTGGGGATTGTAAGTGGTGCGTTCAATATGATGCAGAAACCAGCAAGACAAATTCCACCACCATTACTATTAATAGGTAAAAACCTAAGACCTGGAATGAGTGCAAGAAACTTGGCTGGTAGAATAATTTCAAGAATGGAATCCGATGCAAATATCCCAATGGGTGACGTGTTTGCCGATGGGGATAATAGCGAGGCCAAGAAAATTGTGGTTCAAGCGGAAGAAATTATAAATATGATTCAAACCGAAGCCAAGGTCGATATAGTTATCAACCCAGGCGCAATTCAAATAACAGCTGCTGGTTCAGCTGGACCTATACCAGTTGTCGTGCAAGGTGCCAATACAGTATTCGCATCTGGTTCTGGTGGTGTAATGTAAATTTTATTATGGAAAACAAATATAAGGATGAGTCGAATAACGATATATTGCTGGATATTAAACAGCTACAATATGACCACGAAGCTCTGAAACAAAAAATGCTTAAAGATTATGATAGGTTAATGGAAATAGAAAGACTATTTTCTTTAGCTAATCTAGAAATAACCAATAGATTAAAGGGTAGTAAAAAATAATGTATAGTTTAAATTCAAAATTTAGTACTGGTAAGCCTAATTCATTCGATAAATCGAAATCGGTCAATAATATCCTGTTCGGTGTTGTTACAACCGTTGGTAAAGTACCCGTTAATTCTAATAATGAATTAAATAGGTCAAGTGACGTTAGATTTAATGCGGATGAACACGCTATTAGATGTAGAATCGTTGGGTCTAAATATGATAACAAAATACCAGATTCAGAACTACCCAATTGTTTTCCCTTATTACCTAAACACTTAAACTTAGTGCCAAAGATAAACGAGGTTGTTTTAATCATGGTATTCGGTGATGACGAAAAGTATGGCGATAGGGTTTATATAGGACCAATCACCTCATCGTTAACAAAATTAAATCTAGATACCATAGATGGTACCGCATTATCTAATTTTGCTGAAGGGTTAACTAGACCATCAGCTGAAATTAGTAAAATACCTTCAGCTAGGGGTATTTATCAAAACCCACAACATGTTATTATAGAGGGTAGAAATAATACGGACATAATTCAAAGGGATAATGAGGTCCTGATTAGGTCTGGTAAATTTGTACTAAATAACCCATTGGTGTTCAATCAAAAGAATCCAGCCTATATTCAAATCAAATCCAACCAAAATATTACGGATAGCGAGGGTAATACGAAAACCATATCCGTAAATAATATAGTTGCGGATAAAATTAATCTTTTAACATATTCTGGGGGTCAACCAGAATTCAATAATCTAACCAAGGTTGATGAGGAAACTGGTGAGGCCAATTATATTACAGACGACCAATTAGATGAGATATTGGCCAATGCGCATCCATTAGTATTCGGGGATTTATTAGTCGAATATTTAAGGTTATTTAAGATGGCCTTATTAAATCATGTGCACAACGGTAATGGAAATAAGTCAACGGATAGAACAGATGGTGGTGGAACATTACCACTAGAGGATTTTGTTAAAAATGCGGAAAGGTTAGAAAAAGAAATGCTTAGTCGTAATATTAGAATTAATTAAGTTTTCTTAATATTTATTAATAAAACAAAGCATGGTACTTAGAACATTCTTCGATAGAAACAATACTTTAATATACAACCTAAAAACGAACGTGGGTAGAAACCCAATTGCGCAACTAACATATGGTGGTATATTCAAGGGTGTCAATTATAGTAGGTTTATATTTCAGTTTGATGAAACTAGAATAAAGGAATTATATGACGATAAGACATTCAGTGACATATCAAAATTAAAACACACATTAAGAATGACCAATACTGGTGCGTTCGATACTAATCTATTAGGTAAAACAACTTGTGACGGTAAACGCAGAGCGTGTTCTTTCGATTTAGTGTTATTCCCAATAGACCAAATGTGGGATGAAGGTGTTGGATATGATTATGTAGAATGCGCATACGATGGTAATGGTGGGCAATCTTCTTTTTGTCCGTCAAATTGGTTTTACGCACAAACAAATGTACCATGGTCTGGAAATACTGGGATATTCAGTGGAACCAGTGTTGTACTAGGGACCCAACACTTTGAACAAGGTAATGAAAATCTTGAAATAGATATAACGGATATAGTAAACGGATATTTAACTGGTGACACAAATAATGGTCTTGGGTTAGCCTTTGATAGCACTTTAGAAGCCCTATCTACGGTAGAGGCGTATCATGTAGGATTTTTTACCAGACATACGCAAACATTTTATGAACCGCACGTTGAAACAATTTACTCGGACCCGATTAAAGACGACAGAGCCGATTTTTATCTAGACAAACCAAATAAATTATATCTATACACTAATTTAGGTGGGGAACCAACGAATTTAGATAACATTCCAAGTGTAACCATATACGATAATAATGACGGTGTTGTGTCAACAATACCATCCAGCGGTGTTACCCAGGTAACTAAGGGTGTTTACTGTGTTGAGGTAAACATTCCATCATCCATTGATTATACCGATTGTACACAATTTACGGATGTGTGGAGCGATATAAATATCAATGGTGTGGCCAGGCCAGATGTTGAACTGGACTTTATAGTTAAAGATTCCGATGGTTATTATAATCTAGGGGCCAATGATGGGCTACCCAAACAAGTTGGCGTTACCATAAGTGGTATTAAGTCCGATGAGAGAATAAATAGGGGCGATATTAGAAAGGTTTTCGTATCCACTAGAATTCCATATACGATAAACCAAAAACAACGCTTAGATAGTCTTAAATACCGTCTTTATGTTAAAGAAGGTAGAAATGAATTTACCGTGATAGATTATCAAGACGTTAATGTTGCAAATAATTATAATTACTTTCTATTGGATACTGCAAGTCTTGTTCCAGGTACGTATTACTTGGACATTAAAACGGAATCCAATCAAGAGGTATCAACAATAAAAGACGTAATCAATTTTGATATAACTAGTCAAGTTGATTTACGCAATTCTCAATAACAATTAATTAAAACTATGAACCATGTCTGAATGTGAAAATTGTAATTGTGGGTGTAATGGTGAGTGTGAAAATACTTGCAATTGTACCTGTAATAAAAATTAAATTAAAAAAACGAAATCCACTTGACTTAAGTGGATTTTTCGTTATATTTATATACAACGTTAACCCGTGTAGTATTAGTCTTGAGTCAGAGCGGCTTTAGAACTTTCTAGGAAGTAAAAAGATTGGTACAATTAATAATAAAAATTAATAAAGTTAATTAACATGAAAAAAAATCAAAACGGTATGCCTACCGCTAACATTGCCATTAATAAAAGTAGGCTTAAATTGTACAAAGGGGAAATCCCGACCTATTACCTTAAACCGTCAAGTGAATTCCAAATTGAATTATTCAACCCGACTAAGGGTATGGTCTTGGCCAAAATCAAATTAAATTCAAAATTAATAACACAAGGTGGTTTAATACTAAGACCTGGGGAGCGTGTATTTCTAGAAAGATATATTGACATACCTAAAAAGTTCAAGTTTGATACCTATGAAGTCAGTGGCAATAACGATGAAGTTAAAAAAGCCATTGAGGATAACGGTGATTTCGAGGTTCAATTCTATAAAGAAAAAATTGTAGTCAATGATTACCCAACACTTGTCCTTAATGGTAATATTACTAGACAATACACACAAAGTGGGGGGGCGAATAAGAGTAATTTTACCGACTATACCCGTGGTTCAAATATAAACACCACTGGTACACCGTATCCTAACGATATTACCTTTACTACATCTGGGTTAGGAAATTCGACATCAACCAATAATACCAATAATTTGTATAATACAAATATTTCTTCATCAAATGTAAGTATGGATTGGATGGAACCAGAAATGGACACTCAATCAAAACCCAAAAAATTAAGGAGTAGGACAGTTTCTAAAAAAATAGAAACGGGTAGAGTGGAAGAGGGTTCAACCTCCAATCAAAAAATGGAATATTTGAAAAAAAACTGGGAATATTTTTCATTCCATAGTGTAGAGTATAAATTATTACCACTTTCACAAAAAATAAATACCTCGGAAGATATTACAATTAAAAGTTACTGCACTTCTTGTAGTAAAAAAAGTAAAAAGGGTGATAATTTCTGCGGTAAATGTGGACATAAAATATAAATAAAAAAATATACGGGTTAATTAAAGGGGAAATATTTGCATATTTCCCTTTTTTTATTTATATTTGTAGTGTTAAATATAAATAATACACCATGATTAAGATTAATAAAACGGTTACTACCCAAAAAAAACATGAGGTCGATGTTCAAGAAGGTATTTATTTTTTACAGATAAACGAGGGTGATATCTTTAGTTTATGTAAATTAGAGTTGGATATCGATGGGTATAAATTTACCAGATTGGTTAAAGATGGCCCTAACAAAGCAATAATATATAAAGTAGGTACCGATACGCTACCCTGGGTGGTGGAACAATATTTTACTAATAATATTTACGGTGGGGAAACGAACGAAGAAAAATTCAACGAATTCAAGACCGAACTTTTAAAAGAAATATAAATGAAAAATATAATGATAACTGGTGGTGCTGGGTTTATAGGTTCACACCTTGTAAACTATTTTGCGGAAAAATATCCAGAATATAATTTAATCGTTGTCGATTCTTTAACATATGCTGGTGATTTAAACCACATAGACGGAATGTCCGACATTAATTTTATGAATATAAAACCAAACGTCAAAGTATATAGATACGATATATTCAACAATGTGTCACTTATTAAAACATTATTCAGAAGCTTATATATTACCGATGTGATTCACTTAGCTGCCGAATCACACGTAGATAATTCAATCTTGGACCCAATGACATTTATAAACACCAATGTAACGGGTACGGTAAACTTACTTAATATGGCTAAACACCACTGGGGAGATAACTCAAAGGTAAATAGGTTTCACCATGTATCCACAGACGAGGTTTACGGTGATTTACAGCTTGATTCAAGCCCTTTTAGTGAAGATACGCCTTATGCTCCCAGTTCACCATATAGTGCCTCTAAAGCGGCCTCAGACCACTTTGTTAGAGCGTTTGGTAGAACACATGGAATGAACTACACGATTTCTAACTGTTCAAACAATTATGGACCACACCAGCATCTTGAAAAATTGATACCAACGGTAATATCTAAGTTACATATGGGTGAAAAAATACCAGTATACGGTACTGGTGATAATATACGGGATTGGTTATGGGTCGGTGACCATGTTACTGCAATAGATGAAATATTCCATAACGGAAAATCTGGCGAAACCTATAATGTTGGTGGGGATAATGAATTAACAAACCTTGAATTAATTTCAAGAATATGTATCTTATATTTTCAAATGTACGATAAGAGTATCCCTTTTGGGGTTAATGGTGTTGATTTACCTATTGAATTCGTTACCGATAGAAAGGGTCACGACTTTAGATATGCAATAAATTCAAATAAGTTGCAAACGAACCTTAATTGGTCACCAAATTCTGATATGGAAAAATATTTAAGGGAAACCATATCATATTATGTAAGTAAAATCAATAATTAAATTAAAATAAATACGTTATGAGTAAAACAACACAAAAGGATAGAGTCCTTACCGCAATGAGAAACTACGGCTCAATTAGTCCATGGTACGCTATCAATCACCTAGGTAATACTAGGTTATCCGCAACCATATTCCAACTAAAGAAAGATGGTCACGAAATCGATTCAGAAATGGAGGAAGGTGTTAATAAATTTGGGGATAAAATTAGATTCTCTCGTTATCACCTTATAAAAGAAAAGGTTGCTGATTAATTATGTAATTTAATGAATTACGTGTACGTAAGCCTTAATTGATGTGTCACCTTTAAGTATCCTATTGGCTATTCTGTGGTGACCATCGATTACATAATACATATTATTGTACTTAACTAAATAGGCCCCAGTGTTATCATCTTTTAGATTACCCTTAACGGAATCTAAATTACTCATACTCACAAACCTTTGTGTTGGTACTATTGCGTTAACTGGAACGTCTAAAACTGGCTCTTGTTCAAATGTTTCATCATCTTTATATACATTTGTGATTCTAGATATGCCAGAATTAATACCATCACCATGTATATTATCATTTAAGAATATTTCACCCACACGAATTTTGTGGTTTTGATATTCATTAAGCATTTCATTGAATATATTATTTAGTTTCATATATTAATAATCGAATAAGATAAAATTGTTATTTTTATAACCTAAGTTATCCTCATGTATATCCACTACGTTATCAACGACTGGACCAGCATATTCGACCATTACAATTAAATCTTGATATAATTTTAATAAGTGAGGTTCAGCATCCATTAAAAAATCTTCAAAACCAGTGCCCAAAGTATCCATAATTTTTTCACTTAGTAAATGCCAAGTGTCACTATCATCATAATCCAACCATTCATTTACATATGATTCCAATTCGGTAAATAAGGGTTTTATTTCACCACCGACTTCTGGAATATATTCCTTAATTATTACATGCCAACCATTATTGGTTATTTGTGATAATTTATATATCTTCGGGAAGTGTTTATTTTGATTCTGCATTAATTTATTTGATATCTTAATCTCACCCTCGGATGAAGTTATCTTAAGCACCCTGTTATCACTAGTCAAATAAGCAATGCCAGAGGACTCACCTAATGGTTTAACTACATTCACGCTGAACCTAGCCTCTAATTTAGGTATAACGCTAGCAAAGTCGCTCTCAAGGTCCTCCATCAATGTATTATCCATCAAACCCTCACTCAATAATCTTCTAATTAATACCTTCATATTGTTTATTCTAAATCATAGAACATATATTCTATGTCATCATCTGAAATATCAAATTTATTTTTATACTCAATACCTACATTTATTAATTTATTTAAATAACTTTTATCTAATGAAAAAATAAATTTAGTATTATGTAGTTGGATAACTTTTTTAGTATCTTCTAAACAATCCTCATCACCACCGCACCCATTTATTAAATCCTCTTCCTTTTCGGTCATACCATCTCTATTAATCGGTTCCTTTCTTACGTCATCCCTCATCTCGAATTTTTCCCAAACATCCTGGGCATCACCACTGGTGCCACCATCTTGTGATAGTGTTAAACCATTTGGGTAAACATATGTCATAGCCAACTCATATAATAGTGGACCATAACCACGTTGTGAATATACGCCACCCACCATAAATACATCACCATTCGGAACGTACCCAAAACTAATGTACCCAATGGGTTCCTCTAATTTATAGTTATAAAATAAAAATTCCCCACCATCTGAATCTAAAGTAGACTTTGTTAATAGTACTATATCACCCAAATCATTCAGGGTCATCTTCTTTTCATTGATTAAACCTTCGTTTAATAATCTTTTAATTAAATCTCTCATATTAATAAATATCACAAATTTTTTAAGCTATTATGTTAATTATAGAATCATCAAAAACTACAGCTTCTTTAGTACCTTGTGAGTACTGAATAACCATTCCATCATAACCCATATTTAGTGCTAAACTTGTAAAACGTTTATTACCTATTTCTTTGATTATATTCATTGCAGACTCATCTACAAAATTACCACTTAACCCAGCCTCATTACCTATAAGGTTATATAAAAATCTACCACTATATGATGTTGGCAATATAATCGGGTTATTAAAGTTTAACTTAACTGTTTTGATTATATTTCCATAACCACCCCTATCTTTATCGGTGTGAAAATATATCCCATATCCCCACCAACCAGAGTCGGTTTCACCAAAAAAATTAATATCGAATTTAGTAAATTCTTTAGTTGTTCCATGATACCAAGTTATATCATTAATTTCACTTTCGATTATTAATTTTTTAAATATCTTACCTAACTTCATATTAATAAATATCACAAAATTTTGATAAGTTTACAACCTTTAACTAAATTATCCTCAGCCCACAATGGTTGAAGATTAGTCAACCCCCAACATTTTTTAAAACCAACATCTTCGGTAGATTCAAATTTAAATGATATTATTGGTCATTTATTTTCAATTCATACTTAAATAACCCACAATCCCAAATCTTATCATAACCCAAAATTTTAACCATTTCCCCTTCGGTCATGGACATGTCCAATTTATTTGGATACTTTTTAGTTAATATTTGTTTTCTAAACCCAAATTTATGGTCTCTAGATTCAGTATGGTTATTTGGGTGATAATACCTATAATCAGGTTTCAAAGTATTTATTAATTTAAACCCCATTTTTACATATAAATTATTTTCAGAATTCAATGTCCATCTTCTATCGGCAAAACTAATAATTGATTTAGGTTCGTAATTTTTTATAAAATGTTTTAACATTTTAGAACCTAAACCCGATATCTTATAAGAATAGTTGGTGGCAAACCTAGATAAGTCATATACCCCATTTCTCTTATCGCTAAATGTCATTACCCCAACTAGTTCATCATTTAAAAAAGCCCCTAATTTAATGGTTGATGAATCATGACCTTGAATATGATATGTATCTAGAAATTCATTTTTAAGGGTAGTTTGAATTTCCTTAATTTTACATTGCCTACCACCTAAACTAACACCATTAAAACACCTAACCAAATTAGTTAATTTATTGATAACTATATCCCTTTTATTTCTCCATTCATCAGAAAAAATGTGAATTAAATTATAACCATTATTATTGGCACCAATAGTTTTATTTATATGGTATTTTCTATCTTTACCACCAAAACTTTCAGTATGGTGAATATTTCCGTTAAATTCAATACCCAATTTAATATCATCAATTAGAATATCAATTTCTTTACCATTTAATATGCTCCTATTTGATGTAGTAAAATTAACCCCTAATGATGATAATAATTCCCCAATCTCAATTTCAGGTTTAGTTTGATTTCGTTTAATGTTATCTGATAAATTATAAGTGGATAACCTTTTAGCGGTATTTAAAATTAAATCTGAATTCATTAATTTACCAGAATATTTTAATTTATACTCATAGCCACTAATTTTATGTTTAGCTAAATGTGTATTACTAATAACATACATTTTCTCACCACATATAGCACATGTAACACTTTTATTAATATTATTTAAATTACTTTTCCTTATTCTATTTTTATTAAATATTTTATGATAACCCCTTTCATTAGGGAAGTTAGTTAAATAAGATTCTAAAGATATTAAATGCTCACCCTTAATATGTTTCTCAAAACACCCAGTAATATTCTCAACATCCACAGTTTCCCAATCACATAAACTACACTTTCTTATTTTACATTTATCAACCTCTTTAATTGTAAAATATTCTTCGTACCATTTTTCACCATATTTTAATTCATGTTTTTTACGTTGATATGTGTTAGTTGGGATATTAACATCCTTATAATGTTCAATAATATGACTTGTTAATATCCCACTTCTATTCATAGCATCATTAAAAACCCTACCATTTAATTTACATATAGCGATTAATTTTTTATCATTAGAAGATACCTTAATCTCCTTAACTCTAGTATTAATTAATTCATTCGTTACACCATCCCTTATTTGTCCACCCCTACTATTTATTGATATGTTATTATCTTTTAATATTTTACTTATTTTTTTATGACCCACCTTAAATTTAGTAGCTAATTTATGGGTACTAGACAATTCACCAGATATGTATAGGTTAATTATTTCATTGATGTCACCATCTGTTAATTTAATTCTTATCATATTATTTATATTTTATAATACAAATATATGACTTTTATTTAAATTAAACAAGTGTTAACCCATTTAATTTCAATCCAAATATTAATAATTTAATATATTTTAATTAAATTAAAGATATAAAAAAAGCCCTGAAAATTTTCAGGGCTTTTTTAAGTGTTTGATATTTAGGTTATTACCTTAATTCATTAATATTAAATGTTGGAACTCCATCAACTCTAACATGCCCGTAAAATCTGTTGTTTACGACTTTTTTAGCGTATCTCGTCATGATACCTTTTACTGGTGCAAAGTTGAACGGGTTGTACATTGTAGGCGTAAGTTGCATTGGCACGTATGGTGCGTAGATGTAACCAGTGTCTAACAATGATTTACCTTTATGTCCGATTATTACTGAGTATGCTGGAGCATAAGGGTCTCTGTACACTTGGTACCTACCACTTAATGAACCTACTCTTTCAATACCCATGTTGTATTGGTCTTGCTCTGGGTTAGCATCACTTACGTGGAAGTATTCTAAATCATCAAAGATAGCAGAGATTTCAGAAGATACAACTATAAAGTTAGCACCACCTCTTAAGGTAGACTTGTGTATTTGAGCGGAAACTTGGTTAACTTTAGTAATTAAAGTTTGGTTCCAGTCTTTTTGGGTATAAGGACTTGCAGCAGAAGAAGCTTTTCTCCATCCGTTGTAATCCCATCTAACTTGCCACGCAGCAGCTTTTCTGATGTCCCTTAAGATTTCTCTATCGATTTCAGCAGCAACTTGCTCAGAAAGCATTGCAGTTAATTCAGCCTCAGCATCAATGTTGTGGAATGCACTAACATCTTGCGCTAATTCTGGAGACCATGTAGCTCTCAATTTTCTTTCTTCAACAGAAACAACAACTTCATCAAGTCTGAAAGATACTTCTCCCATTTCAGTTTCTAGTTCAAGACTAGCATAAGTAGACCATGAAATACCTAAGTCAGCACCAGTTACAGCTCCGAAAGTCGCTGGGTCAGCACCAATATAACCATCATAGGTTTGAGTTGCTGTGGCTGGGTGAGTTAAATCTAATTCTAAGTAAAGTGCACCTTCCGCATCACAAATGTCAGCATATTCTACAATACCTTTACCGTATTTTTGAGTTACTAATCTGAAAGGAATTTCAGCACCATCGGCAACGATAATCGCACCATCTACATCAAGAATATCAGCACCAGTGTTGTTTGCAACTTTTAAAGAAGCTAAGAAACCTTCAGTATCCATTTCATTACCATCTGGTCCAGTTAATCTACCAGCGTTACTTGAACTGAATCCGATAACTTTAACGATAGCGTTTCTAAGTGAATCATCAGTTGCAGTTGGTAGAACACCAGCTGTAGTTCCTGTTACAAATACACCATCTTTGTTTAAGGTTTGGAATTGTCCAAAACCAGCGGTGATAGTGATTTTACCTTTTGAGTTGTCAAAAAGACCATCATTGTAATAAAGGTCATAAAGACTTTTTTGTTTGTATTCAGTTACTGAACAACCACTAAAGTCAATACATGTAGGTAAAGCAACCGCAGTTTTATCACCTTGAGAAAGACCACCTAATGCAGTGTGAGAACCATCGTCATTTCTCTCAGACGTTTGTGGAACGAAGAAGAATAATTTACCGATTGGCATGTTCATAGCTTGAACTGATACGATATCATTAGCTAACAATTTAGAGAATACTCTTCTCACGATTGGGAATACTACTGTTTCGAATGAACCTGAGTTCGCTGCGGTCGTAGATTCAGCTAATAATGTTGTTGCTTGGTTTTCATATAATTGAGCAACGTTTTCTTTAACGTGACCTTGAAGACCTTCTAAGAATCCTAAAGAATCCCATTTTGCTTGGGTTTGTCTACGAACTTCCTTCATGTGGTTTAATCCGATATTTCCAACTTGCCCAGAATTTAATAAATGTGACATAATTTTTGTTTTTATTTAATTTTTGTTTTTATTATTTTTATCTATTGTTAACTCTATTCATTAGGTCAACAATTCTTGAAGTTTCTTTATCTACATAAGCAGTCGATTCATTTAGTTTTTTCGATGCACTAGTAGTAACTTCATTTGTTAATTTATTACCCATTGATTCGTTAAGTGGTTTTCTAGCACTTAATTCACTACCTATGGTTCTGAAAAGTTTTTTAGATTCTTTTAAATTTGACACTTCATTATCAAATCTTTTGAAGATTCCTTCTTTTTCAGTTTTTGTAGTTGAATGCTCCATAAATAACTTAGTTACATAAGTTAAGTTTGAATTAAAAACTACAGTTTCAGCTAACATGGTTCTGAAGTTTTTAAGAGCTTCTTTATACTCACCATTTCTAACTTTAAGCTCATTGGCCTCGGTTAATAATGCGTTGTATTTTTTAACTGTTTCATTAACGGCAGTTACATTAGGAGCTTTTACGTTATTCGCCTTACCACCAGCACCAACTATGTCGGTTTTGTTGTTAGTTACGTTACGTCCCTTACCTACCTGTATTTTTTCGTCAATGGATTCTTCACCTTCCATTTCTTCATCTTCTTCTGTAATTTCTTCCTCGTTGATATCTTCTTCTTCCGACATTACAGTAGGACCCTCAGCGTTAGCGTGAGATACTGCATCATCATCGAATCCACCATCTAGGTTATCACCAGAATCAGAATCTTTATTGGCTTTTTGTCCTTCGATTTCACCCTTTGCGATTTCATTAGACATAGAACTATTTATATCACCAGTTGCGGTTCTTACGATTTCTTCGTCTAAAGCAATTTCGTACATTACTTCATCCTCGTCCTCTTCATCACCCATTTCTGGTTCAGCATCCATTTCTGGCGCATCACCGAAAGTATCGACACTAAAATCATCTCCACCAAAATCATCTTCGGTTTCAAATTCATCAGCACTAACTTCAGCAGCCGCACTTGGAGCTTTAATTACAAATTCGCCAGGTTCGTTAACTTTTAAAGTTACATCACCACTTGCATCATCAACAACAACTTCGATTTCATCGTCACCAGTTAATTTTTTGTAAACTGCGATTACATCTTCATCACTTGCATCTGTCATATCCATTTCGAACTCGTCCGATGCTACTGCATCCATTCCCGTTTCGTAATCACCTTCTAGGTCATCACCTTCCTCTGAGCTACCCATATCAATTGCATCGACATCAACATCAACTTCATCTTCCATTTCAGAATCGTCACCAGCCATCGGGCTAGCGGCTTCATCATCACCTTCGATTTCGTCTCCTTCAATATCTTCTTCCTCATAATCTTCATTTAAAGATTCTTTCACTAAACCATCAATTTCTTCTCTAGCTACGCTACGAAGTATTTCTTTGGTATTGGCGTTCAAGGCTTCTTGGATTCTTTTCGCATCCAAAAGAGCTTGTTCTAAAATTGATTTACTATTATCAGCCATTTTATGTTTTTATTTTTGGTATAATTTATAATTTGTAGATAAACCTACGCATTTGATTATAAATATGTGTTATTTTTATAAAAAGCGATTTTTTTATTTAAAATTATTTAAATTATTAATTTAAAAGAAATTTATTTATCTTATCGACTATTAAATTCCCTTTTTCAAGTGTAGATTCGGTAAATGGTTTCGCTTCCATTTTATCCTTGAACATCCAAGACCCTGGTGTACTAGGTGACGTAACTACATCCCAACATATGATTTCAAAATCTTCCTGTACTATATGAGTACCATTAACTTCATTAAGTGAACCCACACCTCTTGAAGAAACACCAATCATAATATTATTTCTAAGTAAGTTGGCTACTTCGTCACCTTTAGTTGAAACTATACCGTAGTTTACATATCCAGGTGTCATCAATATTTCCATTTTACCCATAAGGGTTTTACCCTCCCACCATGTTTCGATTATTGTGTGTGATATTCTATCACCAGCTATAATGGATGAATTTCCATTCCAACAAGCTTTGCCCTGGTCCCTGACATAGAAAATGTGGTTTGGTACCTCAACACAATAAACGTTATCATCATAATCAACTAATTCTGTTTTTAAAAATCTTTTATCTAAATAAATTCCTTTAGACTCCGAAATATTAATTCGATTAATATCTTTAGATGAACTTTTTTTAATTAACCTATCACCGAAGTATCTGTCATAATTCCTATCTTCGATGCGCAAATTTCCAGATTTACCAGTTTTTAATATAATCTCTTGTAAATCATCAATTAATTTTTTAGATGTTGAGAATACTTCACTGTAATTATCTCTAACCCTACCATCCCCAATAATAAACCATCCTAAAAAATCAGTTAATAAGTCTTTATTTAAATTTTTAATATCTTCAGGGATAAATTTATCATGTGATTTACCTAATTTATGTAAGTATTTATGTAACCTAGCATCATTTATTATAAAATCTACCTTACCTGATTTAAAATTAACTTCTCTAAAATCTAATGGTAATAAATCCAATAATGTTCGAATTAATTCTTTACTTGATTCTTTTTTTTGGGTTATTTTACAGATATATCCAGACTTAGGTGATTCAAAACCATATTCATTTTCACCTTTTTCGGTAACTCTACTAATTCTTTTAGATACTTTAGAAGCGGAAACTGAGCCATCTGCCAAATAAATACCTAAGAATTTAACCCATAGGTCCATTGGTATTTGGATATCGGACATTAATTTAATTTTTTTATTATAGGGGCAATTAAATGCTATTTCTGATTCATTTAAACCTTTAATAGTAAATATTTTTGAATCATCACCTACCCAATTACCAGTCTTAGGTATATACATCTTAGATATACCTGGTAATTTATTTTCATGAATATCCATGGCAGTTATAAACCTACCCTTATTATACCTATCTATTACCCAAAATTTATGATTAGGGGTAACCTGCAAATCAATGGACCTACCAACTAAAGAGACCATTTTACCCTTATACGGTTTAATTATTTTTTTTGAGATTTCTTTAACTTCTATCTCATTAGTCTCTGGATTTAATGTAAAAATCATTTCATTATCTGAGATATCCTTAATCAATTTCCACCCATGCAGTGTAAGTACCTCTGCACTTTCTCGATGACACTCAGGGTGGTCTAGTTCACCTATGGCTCTTCTTTGTTGGATAAGCTCTTGGTATCTATTATTCTCCCTTTCTAAAATATGTTTTGGATATATTCTACCATTACGATTTTTTACAGTATGTTTTTGAAGAACAACATAAACTATGTAAGGCTCGTTAACGGACATTTGCCCTTGACCTAATTTTTTAACTTCACTAATAAAAGGTTTGTTCCTTGAATCCTGTGGAGATATGTAACCAGCATCCGATTCTATTAAAAACCCGAATCCAGAATTACCTGGTTTAATTATCTTTATATCTGACATAGTTATTTTCTTTTTATACTAATAAATATATCATACTAATAAAAAAACCCCGATAAGTCGGGGTTTAGTTTAAAATACTTTTATTTTCTTTTATAATATTTAAAATATTTTTCTCTTTTAAATATATTTTCTAATAAATTATCAATCAATTCATCTAAGCTATCCTGTATAACCTTTTCTTGAATCTTAAAGCTATGTAATTGGAATAATGTTATTTCACAGGACATATAACTTCTTTTACCAAAACTAATCCCAGATTCTCTCATATTGAAATCAATTATATTCTTATTGACTTGGAATAGTTTGGGGTCTATTTTATTATAGAGTTCCGTTTTAATTCTTTTACTTATTTCTTTAATAATATCCTTATAAGGGATATTTTCATCTTCTAATAATGGTTCGGCCCATGCCGATATGTTTATGTATAATGATTTAGGTTTCTTATTATCTACCGTACCAGAAACTATATTAAAATTAGTATATTCGTTAATTATTAGTTGCTTACCCTTTTTGCTTATCATGTAATTAAAATTTACACTAATATAAGTCTATAATGTCTAAAAGTCAATACCCAGTTATCTATTTATTAAAGCAACAAAAATACCGAAGGCTATCTGCACAACGGCCCAAACAGTCGTAGCCACAGTCTTAAACGTGTTCAATGCGGTAACATCGGCCTTTATCTCCTTAAGTGTGTTAGGTGTTGCCACATCATCCATATACCTCTTCCACTTTTGGATTATATCCATATCCCTTTCAAAAGATTCCACCTTATTAAGTTTAAAATTTATCTCCATTAGGCTTTCTTTAATCTTAGTATCGTTATCGTTTAAACGTTCGAGTTCAGCTAAAACTAATTTAGAATATTCATTCCACCCATCCATACCTTCTTTTCCTTCTTTTCTATCCATAACTATTTATATATTCATAATACATACGTGCGAGCCTATCATTCTTAACGGCTCAATATTATCTCCCTAGTTAAAAAATTTATTTTAAATCCTCATTTAACTCTAAAATTTTTGAGATATCACTAATAAAGGTGGTATCGTTAAATTTTCTATCCAGTAAATTTTCCTTTGCCAATAATAGGCTTTCTTTTACTGACGAATCGGATTCTTTTAATTTTTCGTTTATCTGGGTTAAACAACCCTTAACCGATTCATTAAAAAACGTTGACCTATTCTCAACACTTGAATCCATAATTAGGTTAATAACTTTTCTTTCGGTCTCGTTTAATGAAATATATTTTTCATTGAATTTCTCTACCGCAATATTCGATATTAAACTAGTTGGCACCCCAAGGTCCTCATTAATAACCTTAACCTGATTATTGTTAATATATTCAGCAACCTTCAATGTCGCCTCGACAATTTCACCAACGGAACTGGCCGTTTTTTTAGTTAAAATTAATATAGAAATATTTTCATGTAATTCCTTAACCTTATCGTTAGTATATACACTACCTTCTTTTAATGATGTTGGTATCTTTGATTCTAAAAGTTTATTAGCATCCAATATCTCCTGTTTGGTATATTTACCCATCAAAGAAATATTCTCCCTAATATATTCAATAGCTTTAGTTTCGTTAACCTCGACCATATCCTCAATATTTTTATATATTAAAAATTGTGTTCTAAGTACTTTATTTTCCTTTATCTGTTTAAGATAATTCTTAAAAAGTAACTTACTATTAAGACGTTTACTACCAATACTTTCAGAAAGTATTGTGTTGTATGAATCTTTTATTAGTCCGAAATTTTTCATATTTTGTTATTTATTAATAAATAGTTTTCTAATGACAAAAAGTCTTATTCATCTAACATTTTGTCAATATCGTTTATCATGCTATTTATATTCTCATTAATTTTTAAATTCTTATCCTGGAACTTGACCCTTTCGTTTACAATTTCCTTTTCAGTCGGGATTATGGAATTTATCAACTTATCGGAGTAAATGTTTTTATATTTTTTTTTCCTAGCGGATAATTTATTCTTTTGCTCGATAATTAGGTTGTCCATTCTTTTAAATGTTTCTTCCGTAGCATCTGGTTCAACCCCTAACTCACCATCTCCATCATCACCACCTTCTCCGAAGTCAAGACCGTCATCACCACCTTCGGCACCACCTTCATCTTCATCGAAATCTAGACCATCATCACCTTCGTCACCACCTTCACCGAAATCTAGGCCGCCCATACCGCCACCACCGAATCCGCCTCCACCAGCATCACCGCCACCTTCACCATCTTCACCATCTTCGGATTGACCACCTTTCTTGGCAGCTTCTATATCTCCATAAACTCTATCAACTTGGTCGAACATACCCGTATGCTTAATAACATTTGAAGTATTCTCCATTTCAGCCGCAGCTGCCTTCTCTAATCTTTGTTCAAGTAAATCCTGTTTAATTTCATCATCGGACCAACCCATAATTTCCCTCTTACCTCTAGTCATGGACATAACACTAAAACCATTACCAGCATCGGAAACCGCATCTTTAAATAATGCGACCTTAGCGGACATGTGCTCAACCTTAAGCATTTCTGCTTGCGTTGATGGGTTATTCAATGTAAGGGTAAAGTTATCCAACTCATCTTCAAGCCCTAATAAAAATAAGTGCAAAATAGCAACCTTATTTAATTCTTGAATCATTGATTGTTGTATTCTGTTTACGGTCCTTGTAAATCTAATATCCTGTAAGGCCAAGTTTTTACCTTCACCAGTTGGTTCATCAAAACCTAAAAATGATTTAGGAACCCTAAGTGCCGTAAATAACTTTCTTTGTAAGTATTCAATATCCGCAATCTGGTCCAAATTAGAATTTTTAATATAGACCCCTGATTCACAAGCAAATGTGTGATAATTATGATATTTTTCGTCACCATCTACAGTAATAGTTCCAGTATTTATCCTATTTTTTAATCTCTCAATATTAACTATTTTATGGTTATAATTAACTTCGATATTAGATAATTTATTTTCTTTTTCTATATAATATCTCCAAGCTCTAACATTTTTATACCCTAATTCTTCTGCGGTAACTTTACACCATTCTCTATAATTTTTAAAACCACGTTTTTTTAGCATTTTATCTAAATGATTTCTAGTAAATTCGTTTAGGTTGGCCATTGAACTTCTAATATCTTTGTTTGTGGATTTAAATTCATTTATAAAATCAATTGAATTATTAAGTTCAATTAATGTTAAATCGGCTTTACCATTTAGTTTAAACATTCCCAAAAACATATTATAAAGTTCATCAGTAAATGTTATTGTTTGTTTTTTACTAAATACTTTATCTCTATATTCTTTTGACCTCCAATTATTCTTAGCAATTATTGAAAATGATTCTTTAAAATCATCAGTTGATTTAGTAATACTAATTACATTACCCCTTAATTTAATTAAGTCAGATTTATTTGGGTTATTATTAAATGTTTCATTTGATTTATTTCTAGAATTAATAGAATTAATTCTAGATTGTTTTCCTCTAATTTCACGTTCACTATCGGTTTGGTTATTAATAAATTTATTAATACCTTTCCTAATTTTTTTAATATTTTCTTCTGGGTTTGCCCATATAGTTTTCATTATTACTGATTGGTGATATTTCATATGGTCACCGCCATTCATAAAAACTAAATTATTGGGGTTATTATTAAATCTATCATGGTCTTTGTGATGTCTAATATTTTTTATCTTATTAGTATATTTTTTATCAAAAATAAATTCTTTAATTACATCATTTTCAGTTGTAAAATAATCCGTAACCATTCTATGTGTAAAAATCCATTCTTTTTTAGCTGAATCCCAAACACGCTCATACTCATTAGTGTTTGCTTTAATCTTTTTAGTGTCTCTATAAAACGGCATCAACGAATCACCCTCAACCAAATCCTGTGCTTCAATGAAACCTTTTGTTCTATGAACCCATTTATGGTCTGGAGTGGTTGTAATCGACTCACCATTATCTAAGGTGATTTTTAACACTTCAGCATCTTGTCTAGTTTCTCCAGCCCATGTAATCATTCCTGGGGCTACAGCACCCGTTTTAGGGTCACAAGAATACACCCATAAATTCCTATTACCACCATCCCATTCTGATATAATTTCATTAAGTTCTAATGTTCTACCATCTAAAAGTGGTATCTTAGTATCCAGTGCCACACAAGCACCAGCCAAAGTGTCTATTGGGTTTGGTGCATCTTCAGACCTAACTGGAATAAAGAAATCCTGGTCATTTGCCATTTGATTGTATTTCAAATCTATTTGACCAGTTTGAGCATCCATAATTGGTGTTCTCTTAAATCTATTCGCTATTTCATCAACGTATGCTGGAACATCTTCATCATCGATGTTACCAACGTAAATTTTATATACTCTTCTTTCTGGTGCTCTTGTAATACGATATATAAGCATCGCATCCTCTGATAATAATAATTGTTTCCAAATACGTCTACCTTTTTCCAAAACGCTCGTGCCGTAAGGTAATCTTCTATCGTCACCTAATAATCTAAAGTGGGCAATTTGCCAAGAATTAAATTCAACATCCTTACCCCTCCAATAAAATTTAACCTTATTTTCATCCGTATCGTCACCACCACTTGGAGACCTACCAACTAATAATCTATTATATAAATCACCTTCACGTCTTTCTATCTCAAAGTTAGGTAATTGTCTAACTCCCATAACACCAGCCTTATCATCTATATTCAAGAATACAAAGTTATCACCATACTTACAATTCATTAAAAATACACCAGAACTTCTTGATGTTGAACCAGTTACATCTTTACCGCACACAGGGAAGTTATGTCTATCATCTTCCCCATTGGGTCCAACGGCTTCTAAACAATATACATCTGATGTTTCATCTAATTTAATGACCGAAACAACCTTATGGTTTAATAATGATTTTTCTTTAGTTTTACCCAAATAAATTGATTTAGCTTTAGCATAAGATTTGTCTAAGACTAAACTTGGTTTAATTGATATCACATAATCAAAATAATTTTTACCTGTTTTTCTAAAAATAACTTTCTTTAGTGTTGTGGTATTAATTGATTTTTGAATATCTTTTCTTAGTGTGTATTTTATTTTAAAAAGTTTTATAAAATCTTTATCATTTTTAAGTAAATCGGCTAATTTGTTTACGCCAACATAAGTTTCACTTGAAATTATTAAATTAGTAATATATTTCAAGCACTCATCAGTGATTTCGATTGTCATTCCTTTTTTGGTTTTCTTAATAAATTCATTAGAACCCCAATTCTCTAACATTTTTTCTGAACGTATTTCATTGTGTTCTGTATGTAAATCACTTGAATTGTATTCTTGAAAATATGTAGGGTAGACACCTTTCATTTCTTCTGATAAACGTTTTTTTCTAGCATCCGACCTAAGATACTTATCTATTCCAGACATTCTTTTTTCAACCACATCTACCCTTTTTAAAACCTTAGTACCAATCTCACTCATTTTATTGTGCAATTTAGTGTGGTCAGAACTTTTCATTCTCAATAAATTAGATGGGTTATTATTTAATTTATTAAAATCTACGTGGTGTGATACAAAAATAGATTTTTCTTTTTTCTCGCTAGATAAATCCCTACCATCTTCTCTAACGACAACTCTATGAGTAAACTCAAATTTATTAGAATTGGGGTTGAACACTTTTTCATAACCATTAGAATCACTATTTTTAATTTTTTCTTTTTTAGAATAAAAAGGCATTAGTGATTGTCCAACAGTTAAACTATCAGCCCTCTTAAAAGAACCATCTCTAAGCATATATTCGTGGTCAGGTGTTGTATCAACATGTGTTCCATCATCTAATGTAACCCTATATAATTCACTATCTTTTCTAGTAAGGTCACACCATATAATTTTACTTGGGACAATCGATTTTGTATCATCTTGAATAGCATAAGACCAAATATCTTCACCATTTTTAATTCTATTAGATAATTCTTTAATGGTCACTTCAGTTCCATCTAACAGTGGTATAATACTATTTTCTCTAATGGGTGTGTTTCTTGTCCACATTGGTAATGATGTGTGAATATCCAATCTATTGAAAAATAAATCCTCTAATATTGTCTTTACCCTTTTTGAATCCGAATAAACGTTCAACATTCTACCCTTGTCATTAGTAGTGGTACAATTATGAGAAATTACCATACCGCTATTACATTTGACCCCAAATGAATTATCAGCCGATGCATTAACTAAATCATATACCGACTCGACCCCAACATGTTCAACACTAATAACTCTATGCTCACCTCCTCTATTTAAAAATTCTTTTTTTCCTTTATCATCAAGTAAATTTAATTTATCATTTAATCCTTTATGTAATTTTTCTATACGCAATTTTTTATTAACTGTGTCTAATTTATCCCATGTTTTTTTAGCTGTTTTGCTAAAAATATTTGACATTTTAACTCTAAAATCATCATTTGACCATTTTTCTTTATTTAAATCAGTGTGTAATTTTTGGTGGTCATCCCAAAACATATATTCTAATTCATTAGGGTTATTATTTAACTTATTAAATGATTTGTGGTGTACCACAATTTTTTGGTCATTAGATTTTTCATCCAATAACATTCTTTTTTTATCTTCAATATTTTCACTTTCAGCGACAATAATATGTGTTAATTTAGTGTCGCCCTTAAAATTAGTTAAACTAACCTTTTCATAACCCTTATAATCCAATTTTCTAGATATAGTTTTTAATGAGTCACCATATTTTAAGCTTTTAGTTTCAACCCACAAACCATCGTTTGATAACCATTTATGGTTATCGGTGGATAATAACTCAGTGCCATCATCTAGTATGATTTTAAAAATATCTTTTTCACCCTTTAAAACAACCCTATCAATTTTAGATGGTTTAATTTTATTACTTTTAATATCCACGCCATAGGTCCAAAAATTAGTTACACCTTTATCATGTAATTCTTTTACCGTGTATTCAGTACCATCTAATAAAGGTATAACTGATGATGCCGCCAAGCATTCTTCCATCATAATATCAAGTGCTGCGGATATTTCTGGATAAAACTCCATAGCCTCGAAGTCGGTATAAGACCCGATACGAGTAGTTTCGTAATGTATCGATTGTTGAAAAAGCTCACCATCGACCTTTCGCCACATACCACCAAGGTATTTATTTTGTTGTGCCTGTAGTTTAGCCCTATCGTATGCTTCTTTATCCTTAGTTTTTATCAATGCGTCATTACCAATAGAATACCTATTCGTAGTATCCTTTGGTACATTTATCCCATCTGGTCCAAAAACGTTGTTTAGTCTTTGAAATACTGTTAATTTCTTTCCAGCCATAATTTTACTTTAATTTTATTCAATATACTCAATTAATCATATAATTAAATAGTTATTCCACATAATCACACTGTACATATGCCTGTCTCTCAACACCACTACCCGTTACTACCGTAACGAATGAATATGTTGAGATAAAATCATTACCCTGTGAACCTAAAGGTGTTGTACAAAAAAATACGCCCTTAGGTTCATTCTTTTTAACTTTTTGATTATCGAACGGGGTCCATTTGTATAACTCCCCACCTTTTTCACCACCACTTTTTCTTACGAATACTTTTCTACCTTCTAAACTCATATCTAATTTATTTTTTATCTTGTTCCACTAAATAACCATAAATACTCACCCTTAGGGTCTTGCATATTTCTAGCGGTTACATCATTGAATCTAGGTTTACCCGTAGAAGCTTTATTTTTGCCAGATTTGGGTACAAACCCATTATCATAGGCATTAACTGGTTTAGCCGCACCACCACCAACGGACCAACTAGAAAGGATAGCCTTACTTTGTGTCTTTAGTTTTTTTAATTTTTTAAACGAATGTTCCAATACCCATAATGGCATACCCAATCCCATAAGTAAATCATCGTGGTATCCGTCCTGATGGTCTGGTCTACCATTCTTATATATAAACGTTTTCATTTCCGAGGTCGTTCTTCTAGATTTAATTTTAACACCATTACTCCTAATCATAAATTCTAGGTGTGCAATCATAGGTAATCTAACCCCATTGGCGTTGAATCCTGGCATCTTTTCATTCTTTGCGTGGTATTCAAGCTCGTGTTTCTTACTATTAAGAATTTTACCCCTAGGTTCATCATAATGTAAGTATTTATATTTTAATTCAATCAACTTTAACACCGTTGAAACACCCATACCGCCAGTTATATCTATAACGCTGTAAGCTTCGTACATGTTTCCATATTCGTATATGATTTCCCCTAAAACATCGGGTGGAACTTTACCCTGATATTCAAATACCTGTTCCATGGTGGTAAAATCAAGAATCCATATTGTAGATGAATCCTCACCATCACCCCTACTAACATCCGAACCTAAAATATATTCATGACCAGCCACGGGCTTGGCCCACATCCAAAATTCGGATTCGATACCAGTGGTCCATTTCGGGTCCTCAACATTATTATCCTCATGGTACGCAATATCCTCATCCGCAATTACGTTACCGCCAGACCCTAAGAACGAGACATCAAGCTCCTGAGCTATTTTTCTTGCGTTATTATTAAGGGTCATACACATACTCTCATACCAAGTAGAAGTAGCTTTATAACCTTTCTTCAACATTAAATGGTATTTATCGACATTAAATTCTATTTCCTCAAGTTCTTCAGAAATATTACCATCCTTATCTTTTTTAATCCACCTTAAATCCTTATTATATCTTGGGTCTTCAAACCACCTCATTTCAATTATATTATAATTGTTCTTACCAGTTTTTGATTGTTCATAGGTTTTATAATATAACGGGTCCATACCATTGGGTGTTGATATTAACATAACCTTACCACCCGTGGCACATGATGACATTGCAGCGGTATAAACAGCTGCACCGTTATCGATAAATGCCGCCTCATCAAATACTAAATAAGTTGGTGTATAACCCCTAAGCGCATCCTCGGATGTTGCAACCGCAATAATCTGGGTTCCGTTAGGTAATTCAAGTTCTATTTTTGAGTTGGATAAAAATATATCCTTTTTCTCTTTTTCTGGTGTTCCATAATATTCTGGACCCCATACCCATCTTGGAAGTTGTAATAAATAATCCTTTATACCCCTAACAAATTTTTGCGCTAATTTCATCTTGTTAGCGATAATTAATATTGTTTCTGGGGAATCTGGGTCACAAAATCCAGCTTTGATTGACATATAAGCTTGTGTGGTGGTAGAAATACCAGCTTGTCTTGGTTTGGTTACTAAATTAAACCTATGTTTCTCGTAAGCACGAATAATTTCCTTTTGCCTAGGGAATAACTTAAAGGGTACAAAACCACCTTGAGTTAAATCCTTAGTTTCTAGATAAGTCCCAATCGCATATTCTGGATTGCGAATACATTTAACGTATTCTTGAAGAATTTCACTACTAGTTAACATATTATTATTTATTAATAAATATGTCAATACTTATAAAAACAACAAAAGCCGCATATAGTGGCCTTTGTTTAATATCATTAATATTTACTGGGTTATAATAAATCGTCAATATTAAAATGACTATCACCCATTGATTCATTGAAATCATCTTCTTTCATTTCATCCTTTACATCTTTAAGGATTTCAATTATAATTTCTTTACCTCTTTTTGTTTTAGCTAAAATTTCTTTCATAGTAGCATTAAATTGAAAGGGTTTCATGCTTGCAATTTCAGTATATACATGATGTTTTAAATGAAAATCATCATCTGGTATCGCATCACAAAATCTTCCCCACATAGCTGGACCCAATCTCATATCCCAAGGTTCAGCGGCCAAGAAATCGGCCTTACCTACAACATACTCCGCAATATTCTTTTCAGTTGGTAATCCATGAGCCGATAACACTTCCATAACACCTTTGACCAATTCATGTATTAAAACTGGGAATACCATAGCCTTAGCTTTTATAATCGGTCTATTATCCTCATCACTTTTAAAATCAGCTTCACACACACCGCCAGATACGCCATTATCCATATCAGGTATTATAAAATACATATAATCGGCTGCCGACATCATTTTTTTATAATTTTGCGGCAACCTAGGGTTCATATTGGTTAATTCCTCATGGACCATGTGGAACATGTGATTAACTTTTTTAGCTGCACCTTGGGTCATTGCGTTTAATACTCTTCTTTTTTTAACACCAGCGTTGGCCTCTTCAATTTCTTCATGACTATTAAATTCCTCATCCACTAATTGTGGTGATTCTTCCTTACTTGTACCATCCAAACTAATATCTTGCGTTAATTTAGCCTCAAAAACGATTGCATCATCTGGGATGTCGAATTCTTCCTTAACCATTTTAACGGCTAATTCCTCTAATTCTTTTAAATGGGGCTGCTCTAAGTCCATAGCATTGAACACTAAACCCATTTGCTCCCTCATTATCATACTGTTATCTATATTATCAACATCAAAAGCTTCACGACACCTAGTAACGACTTCTTTAAATCGTTCACGTATAAGTTTCATTTCATAAGAAATAACATCCCCTTCTGGAAATACCCCACACTCAGCTAATGAATGAGAACCATTTCTTAAATCCTCTTCTAACTTAGGGTGCATTCTTTCAGTAATATTATCCTCGTATAATAAATTTTCGAATAATAGCTTAGTCTCCTTGCTTTCATTCAAAGCACCTTGTACTAATTTTTTATATTTACTCATTATTTTAAATCTTTTAATTTAATTGTTTTAATCACTTGCCTACCAACCTTATTCTCACGAACCCTAGACTCGAATGGTAAATCTTTTTCACCATAATTTATCTTTTTATTGGGGTCACCCATTTTAAGTGCGTTTCTATCGGCATCACTTACACTTGGCTCTGGTTTAACACCATACTCAATTCCCCTATCGGCAATACCACTCTCATCTTCTGAAACAGTCATGCCCTTAACAAAGTTCAACGCTGTTTCATCATCTGAATCCAATTCATCACTAACCGCATCAACAACATCCCTAGCCTGTTTAGCTACGGCCTGTGGATTTATTTTTTCCCTAATATGTTTCTTCTTAATCCTCATCACTTTTTATTTGTTTGTTTGTATTATATTCTAATATTAAATCATTTGCATATAATTTATCATGAACCACTTCTAATGTTTCACCGAACATAAAATGGGTTCTTGTGTCTGGGTATGTATCATAGTCTGAAATATCCTCCCAACCTAATGCAACTATACCGTCAACAGCATCCCAAAGTGCAAATGTATCACTATTTTGAATTAAAGTTATTTTAAAATCCGATGTCAATGTACCAACCCTACTAACTAATTCAGCGTGTGGGGGCGATGGTTGACCAGAAGCTGGATAAACGTCCCAATCGTCACCATCGATATTATCTATTGTATTTGAAAATAAAAATTCATATATATTATTTCCCGTCCAATTAGAACCTATTTCATTTATGTAGACCAAAAACATATTATTTACTTGCTTTAGGTTTTGGTGCTACTAATGGGTTTGGTTCCCAAATACGTTTTCTCCTTGGTGAAGGTGTTTCAACTGGGGTAATCGTTGGTTTTGTGGTTGGCTTAACCTCATTATCAACTACTTCCTTAATCTTATTTTTAATATAATCCATAATATTCATATTTTCCGTAAATATAGCATTTTTTTTTGAATTATACAAGTTACTTAACTCATTTAATTCAAAACTACCTGAATCATTGGATATTCCAGATTCTAATTTATAAAGAACCTTTAAAATTAAATCATCCATTTCTAAACTTTCACCAGGTTGATTGGTCATCATATTTATTGCCGTATCTATTACATCAGATTTTAAGGCCCATGCCGCCAACTTAGGTCTATCCAATATATATGACTTAACCTTATCTATTATTCCCTCTTCGTCTTGGTAATTATTAGATAATTTAGCTGAAAGTATTCCGATTACCTCAATTAGTTCGGTTACGGCTACCTGGTCAACACTTTCATCCAAACCTGGTTTAGGTATATATGCCCTTAGGTTTTTTTTACCAGTCTTAGCCTCATACTCTTTCTCAACCTCAATATCGTGTGAGGATTTAACATCCTGACCTAATTCGGAACCTTCACTA
>Ga0306898_1000032_pt1 | contig 67254 bp, 60 predicted proteins | sample AntRauMFilla1564_FD_190424 | JGI IMG/M metagenome (GOLD analysis project Ga0306898, IMG submission 190424) | Saline lake microbial communities from Rauer Islands, Antarctica - Metagenome Filla 1 #564 (v2) (version 2) | ecosystem: Environmental > Aquatic > Non-marine Saline and Alkaline > Saline ...
AATCGAAACTGACCGTCCGTGAATTTTGCCGCCATCTCCCGAATTAATTCGTGAAGTCCCAAAAGAATTTGAGCATCGGAGAGTTTTGAAATGTCAGAACTGTGAACCTTGGGCACCACAAGAATGTGAATTGTCGCAACTGGGTTGATGTCTCTAAATGCAATCGCGGATTCGTTTTCACCAAGTAGCTCAGTCGGCAGCTCAGAAGCCACAATTTTGCAAAAAATACAGTCCAATGAATCCTCCAAATGCAATTCTAGGCCTTATCCCAATTAGCACCTAGAGCGCTGATTGCGGCGATTGCGGCCGGCCCGGCGCTCGAGGCTCGGAGCACGGAACTACCAAGGCTGACTCGAATGAACCCTTTTGATTCCAAGACCGCTAACTCCGAGTCAGAAATTCCACCCTCGGGACCCACCACTATCGCAACGCTATCGACTGCTAAATCAAGGTTTTTGAGCCCAATGTCTGCCCTTGGGTCAAGCACGATTCCAAGCGGGCCACCAATTAGCTGCTTGGAATTGGAAAGCGGATTTATAACCGGCAGCCAGGCTTGTTGCGATTGCTTCATGGCCTCGATTGATATTTGCTGCCAGCGCATCTGGTTTCGCTCTGACTTCCCGTCCCACCGAACAATGCAGCGACTCGCCGCCCAGGGAGTTATTTCGGTAGCGCCCAACTCAATTGCAGTTTGCATGGCGAGTTCATCGCGATCATTTTTCGCCAAGGCTTGAATCAAATGAAAACTCAGCGGCGGCTTTGGGTGCTTGCGAGCCTTCATGACCATGAGCGAAGGCGGGGCCAGATCAAGCACCTCGCATTTGAAGCTATCGCCAAGGCCATTAGTGACAACAATCGCTTCTCCCGTTTGAATCCGAAGGGAACGAAAGTGCTTTTGCTCGGTTTCACTGATTGAATTCGAGCTGGCAGTAAAAGCCGGGTCAAAAAACCAATGCACTAGAAGCGGCCCTTGGTTCTTCTAGAACCTAGCCGCGGAACATCTTGGGAGTGCATTTCTCTCAGCTTTTTGAATAAGTCTCGCTGCTTACCATCGAGCCTGGTGGGCGTCAGTATCTTCAGCTCTACCAGTAAATCCCCACGGCCACGGCCACGCAATTTCGAAGCCCCAAGATGCTTTAAGGTAATAATGTCGCCGTTTTGAGCCCCCTGCTTAACTTCCAATTTAGTTACTCCATCTAGGGTTTCAATCTCAGTTTCAAAACCCAACGCCGCGTCGGCTACTGGCACTTCGAGCACTGCCCTGAGATCGTCACCATCTCGACCGAATATTGGATCCGGGGTAACTGAAACCTCAAGGTAAATATCACCAGCTGGACCCCCTGCAAATCCAACTTCTCCTTGGCCTTGAAGGTGTAACCGCATTCCGTCAGCGACTCCGGCGGGTATTTGCAATTCGAGATCTCGCTGAGCGCGAACCCGACCCTGACCTCGGCAAGTGACACAAGGGTTCGGAATAATGTGCCCGGTTCCGCGGCAAGAACCACAAGGTGCAGTGGTGACCATCATGCCCATAAACGACTGCACCTGGCGCTTAATCTGCCCCGAACCCCGACAGACATCACAAGTCTGAATACTAGTTCCGGGCTTGCAGCAGCTCCCCTTGCAGGTTGCGCAAAGCACTGCCGTATCGATCGTTAGTGTCTTTTCGGCCCCAAATACCGCCTCGGCTAAATTCAAACCCACTCGCAGTAATGCGTCCTGACCCCGCTGCGCTCTTGAGACGGGGCCGCGAGTGCCACCACCGCCGAAGAAGTTATCGAAAATATCCCCCATGCCAAAACCTTGTGCACCGCCGTTGTCAAACTGAGCACGCTGTTTTGAGTCCGAAAGAACCTCGTAGGCAAAGGTCACCAACTTGAATCTTTCCGCGGCCTCAGGTTTCGGGTTAACATCTGGGTGCAGTTCTCTGGCAAGTTTGCGATAAGCCTTTTTAATCTCATCGGTAGTTGCCTGACGCGTTACGCCCAAAACCTCGTAGTGATCGCTCAAGAATTACCTTTCCGTTAATTTTGTTAGATATCGAGCCACGGCTCTTACCGAAGCAATATTTGATGAGTAGTCCATCCTGGTCGGGCCCAAAATTCCCAGCTTGGCGACCTCGGTGCCTCGGTTTTGGTAACCACTGGCCATCATGGCCGTGTGGTTAATGCCGACCAGCCCGATCTCAGACCCAATCTTAAGGCCAACACCGTGTTGGTCAACCTCAAGTTCATCCAGCAATCGTAAAAGCACCACCTGCTCCTCGATTGCCTCTAACACTGTGGAGAGCTCGCCCGCGAAATCGGCATCTCGCTTTACGAGATTTGCCGCACCAGCGACCACCACTTTTTCTTGCCGATTAGCATCTACTAGCTTCTGAAGAGAACTCGTAACTTGCATAATAAAATGCCTGTCCGAAGGGGAAAATTGCGATTCCAAATCTTTAAGAACATCGGAGACTTGGCTGAGTTGAGAGTTGGAGAGAAGTCCGTTTAGTCGGCCCCGAAGGTCCTGAATCAAACTATCCTCTGGGTCGATTTCAACTTCTAGCTGTTGTTGCTGAATTCTCCCCGAGTCAGTGATTAGCATCATCAAAACCCTGGAATTTCCCAGCGGCAAAAGCTCAATGTGCCTAACCGAGGCGTGGCCCAAAGACGGGTACTGCACTAAAGCTAGGGTGTTTGTGAGCTGTGCCAGGGTTCGCGCTGTTCTTTGGACTATGTCGTCTAAATCGAGCCCCGCTGCCATGAACACTTCGATTGCATTGCGCTCAGGATTCGTTAGTGGCTTTACCTCACCGAGTTGGTCTACAAATAACCGATAGCCCTTTTCGGTTGGCACACGACCCGCAGAAGTGTGCGGCGCAATGATTAGCTCTTCTTCTTCCAAAAGCGCCATGTCATTACGAATAGTTGCGGCCGATACTCCCAAAGGGTGGCGATCCAAAAGCGCTTTAGATCCAACCGGCTGATTTGAGGTAATAAAGTCCTGAACAATTGCCCGCAAAACTTCGAGCGATCTATCCGGAATCATTGGCACTCCCATGACTTGATTGCCAATTCTAGCTCCAACAGTTATGTTGTGAGGAAATCAAGCACGATTCGATCAACAAACAACCTGCCCGATTCGGTAGCGCGGATTCGATCTCCTGGAATCAGCTCGACAGCCCCAAGTGCTAGTTGCTCAGCAACCAGCTGAGCCGAAACACCGAGTTCTTTAAGTACTTTTCGCTCAACGCCAAAAATTGTCCTTAGCTCTAACATCAAAGATTCCTCAAGCTGTTGATTTCGAGTCAGCACCTCCATACCGGCAACCTGGGAGTGAGTTAAAAGAGCCTTGGCATAAGCATCAGGGTGCTTAACGTTCCAAAAGCGATTGCCGGCAATGTGGGAATGAGCACCGGGCCCATAACCCCACCAGTCTTTAGATTGCCAATAAGCAAGATTATGCAGTGAAGGTTCGCCCCAGTTTGCAACTTCGTACCACTCAAGCCCCGCTTGACCGATGAGTTCCGAGGCCAGTTCAAATTTCTGAGCATTCAGGTCTTCATCAACCTCTTGGTAAATGCCCTTCGCAATTTGCCTGGCTAGCTTGGTGCCCGGCTCAATAATCAGCGAATAAGCGGAAATATGCTGTGTGCCAAGCCTCAAGGCCTCCTCCAGAGTGGCCCTAAAACTAGCAAGTGATTCTCCGGGGGCGCCGTATATCAGATCCACGCTGGCCTTAAAGCCCATCTGCTTCGCCAAAGTAACAATTCCGGCTACCGTGCTCGGATCATGTTCTCGGTCCAAAACACTCAACACTTCAGGGTCAAAGCTCTGAACCCCGAAACTCAAACGATTAATTCCGGCTTTTTTCAACCCAGTCATTAGCTCTTCTGATGCTGATTCCGGATTCGCCTCAAGAGTCACTTCACAGTTCGACAATAAGCCAAATGTGCTCTCCAACACCGAAAGTATCTCAGACACCTGGTCGGCCGTAAAAAGCGAAGGTGTTCCCCCACCGAAAAAAACAGTGGCTAGCTTTTTAGGTTCAAAACCCGAATCGGCCAGAACCTTTTGGCTCAGCAGAATCTCTTGGATCAGTGGTTTATGAAACTCTTCACGTTTTGTCGAACCGAGCTCGGAGGAGATGTAGGTATTAAAGTCGCAGTAACCGCAGCGAGCTTTACAAAATGGAATATGAACATAGGCGTGAAAGCTGTCAGATGGGTCACCCAGGACTAGTTTTGAATCCGAAGGCCAGGGCATACCGAGTGGCAAGGGCCCAGACATCTACTTTTTCTTCTCGGCCTTTTGGCCTTCGTCGCTGGAAAGCGCCTGAATAAAAGCATCTTGTGGGACCTCTACCCGGCCGACCATTTTCATGCGTTTCTTGCCCTCTTTTTGCTTCTCTAACAGCTTGCGCTTCCTTGAAACATCGCCACCGTAGCATTTAGCAAGCACATCTTTTCGCATTGCCCTAACCGATTCTCGGGCAATGATTCTGGAGCCCACAGCTGCCTGAATTGGAACCTCAAATTGCTGTCTTGGAATCAGCTCCTTGAGCTTGCCAACGATCTTGGTGCCGTGAGCATAAGCCTTGTCTTTATGGACAATTGAGCTAAAGGCATCGACTTTTTCACCTTGCAATAAAAGATCCACCTTGACCAAGTCACCAACTGCGAAGCCATCGTCATCGTAGTCAAGAGATCCATAGCCTTGAGTCTTGGATTTGAGTTGATCAAAGAAGTCAAAAACGATCTCCGCTAGAGGCAGGTTGTATCGAAGTTGAACTCGATCTTCGCCTAGATATTGCATGTCGACCATGACACCGCGTTTTTGCTGGCAAAGTTCCATGATTGTCCCGACGTAGTCCTTTGGGCTAAGAATCGTTGCCTTGACCATCGGCTCTTTGACCTCGCGAATCTTACCCTCGGGAAATTCTGATGGGTTTGTAACAACAAACGCGCTGCCATCCTCGCGAGTCACTTGATAGACCACAGAAGGTGCAGTGGCTATTAGGGAAAGATTGAACTCGCGCTCCAAGCGCTCAGTGATGATTTCAAGATGTAGCAGGCCAAGGAATCCGCAGCGAAATCCGAACCCGAGAGCAGCCGAGGTCTCCGGCTCATAAACCAATGAGGCATCCGAAAGCCTTAGCTTGTCTAGAGCCTCTCTTAGGTTCGGATAGTCACTGCCATCGATTGGATAAATACCGGAGTAAACCATTGGTTTGGGCTCGGCATACCCCTTTAGGGCGGTTGCGGCAGGCTTTAGTTTCGTTGTAACAGTGTCGCCGACTTTGGATTGGCGAACATCTTTTACTCCGGTGATGAGGTACCCGACCTCGCCAACCGAAAGGCCTTTTGAAATAACCGGCTCGGGGCTTATAACACCAATCTCCAACAATTCGTGAACGGCCCTTGTGGACATCATCTGAATCTGCTCCCGAGGGTGGAGTCGGCCATCAATCATGCGAATGTAGGTAACCACCCCACGATAACTGTCATAAACCGAGTCAAAGATCATGGCCCTGGCAGGCGCATCAGGGTCTCCGACTGGAGCCGGAACTTTTTGAACAATGCGATCCAGTAACTCGGCGACTCCCTCGCCAGTTTTACCAGAAACCCTTAGGCAATCGGCCGGGTCTCCCCCGATCAGATTCGCTAGTTCTTCGGCATATTTTTCGGGCTGAGCCGCAGGTAAATCAATTTTGTTAAGAACAGGAATAATTTCCATGTCATTTTCCATTGCCAGGTAAAGGTTCGCCAGAGTCTGCGCCTCAATGCCCTGGGCCGCATCGACCAAAAGCACGGCGCCCTCGCAGGCCGCCAAAGACCTTGACACCTCGTAGGTGAAGTCGACGTGTCCGGGAGTGTCAATCATGTTCATTGCGTAGGTCAAAGTCTCGAACTCCCAAGGCAGCCTCACCGCCTGCGACTTTATGGTGATGCCCCGCTCACGCTCGATATCCATGCGGTCTAAATACTGGGCCCGCATCTGACGATCATTGACGATTCCGGTGAGCTGCAGCATGCGGTCGGCCAGCGTTGACTTGCCGTGATCGATGTGAGCAATGATGCAGAAATTTCTGATTTGCTCCGGGCTGGTCTCCGAAGGGACCAGTGCTTTGTGCGCGCGTGGAGACAATAGGACCTCTGTAATTGATTTGGACTCCTTTATTCTCTCACGGTGCTTGCCCCTCTGTCTCGAAACTGCTAGAGTTTGGCTTTGTTATAGGGGTAATTAGCCCTCCAAAATTTTTTCGCCAAAGAAAGTGAACCATGGCAAACATCAAGTCCAACATCAAGCGCATCGGAACTAACCTAAAGGCCGAAGAGCGTAACAAAGCAGTTCGCTCCGAAGTCAAGACTGCAATCCGAGCAACCAGAGAGGCAACCGCTTCTGGAGACGCAGTGGCAGCAAAGGCTGCCCTTGCTCTAGCGACCCGCAAGATTGACAAGGCAGTTGCCAAGGGAATCATCCACAAGAACCAGGCTGCTAACCGCAAGAGCGCGATTGCCAAAAAGGCTGCTGCCCTCTAACTAACTTTGAGGAAAACCGGGCTCTGGCCCGGTTTTTTTATGTCTAAAACCTAAGCTCTTCTTGCCATCTTCAATAAGAGTTTCTCTATCGAGTACTCGGGGTCTCTGGCCGCCCCTTTTACATCGGCATCGGTCTGGGCCAGCAAAAGAACCAACCCGATAAGCTCAGGTTCTTGGAAATTCGAAAGCTCCCGACGAGCCTTGTCGAGTTGCCAAGGTTGCATACCAAGGGCCACCGGCGACGCGTTGCGGTCATTAAACAATCTCGCGAGCTGCCTAATGCGCATCGCAAGAGCCGCGGTCAGCGCCACAGAGTCGATGCCCGTGGCAAAGCCGTGGCGAAAAAGTCGAATTGCCTCCGCGGCGTTTCCAGCAAGAGCTGCGTCGGCAATCTTGAAGGCGTTGGTCTCCAGACGTCCCTCAAAAGTGTTTTCCACATCCGATACCGTTATCAGTGGCTTGCCCATAAAGGCCAACTGATTGCAAGCTGCCCCAAGTTCGCCGAGATCTGATGCGAACGCACCCAACAATGACTTGACTGCGGCAGGTTCTATTTTTACCCCCGAGCCTGCAAACTCGCCCCGCACAAATTCTTGACGCTCAGCATCCTTTTTGATTTCCTCGCAGGCCACAACCAAGCAGCTTTTCGATAGTGCGGTTTTTATTTTGCCATTGTGGCCAATTGCGTTCGGCAATCTAACAACAACATAGCAATCCTGAATTGGCTCCTTCACGACAGCCTCAAGCTCTGCAAGCAACCCTTCGGCTGCTCCGTGAATCAGGACGAGCCTTGGCTCGGCGAAGAGCGAAGGAGCGGCAATTGAATAAAGAAGTCCTGGGGAATATTCACCCTCTTGGATTTCGGCCACCTCAAGGTTTGGGTATTCAGCTAAAAGCTGCTCCTTGATGCTGCGTTGCGCCCGCGATGCCAAATATGACTCCGTGCCGGTGACTAAAGTAAGAGGCGCAGGTTTCACCTGATTCCAGTAAACCGTTTTCGCAACACTCACGTCGAGAGTTTACCGCTCAGGTGGTAGCTGAGGCCTGAGTCTTGATTGCGAAGTGCAATCGAACCCTGCGTGTCAGTTCTCAGTATTAGAGCACCAATCGAGCTTGCGATTCTTAGGGCTCGATCGGTTGGGTGGCCGTAGTCATTTTTACCAACCGAATACAACATGACTTCGGGCTCTAAAAATTCATAAAGTTCACGGTACTGATCTGAAGAGCCATGGTGGGCAACCTTCACGATAAGTGGCTGGTTTCTTAGAAGCGCCAACTCCCCCGCCATCTGCCTCATAAGTCTTGACTGCCCCGTCTCGCCCAGGTCACCCAGGGCCAAAACACCGAAACTATCGGACCTAAAACTAATTACCACAGAAGCATCATTGCTGTCAGAGGCCTCCGAGGCGTCAAAAGACGGAGCCAAAACAGTGAAGTTGAAATCACCGAGTACTCCAGTCAGACCGCGGTGGCCAATAGATACATTTTCAGCCGATTCCAATACCTTGGCTACGGTGGCCACCAAGGGCCTGTCGTCTTTAAAGCCGGATAGCAGCGCTTGTCCGATTTTAATTCCACCGAGCCCTGTGATTCCAGCCACGTGGTCCGCGTCGTAATGTGTCAGTACCAATAAATCAATCCGAGTGACTCCTTGAGTGCTCAAACATTTGGCAATCAAGTTCGGATCCTTTCCCACATCAATGAGAGCAACCGCGCCCTTTGACTTAATTAGCAGGGCGTCACCCTGGCCCACATCACACTGCAAAACACTCCAATTTCCAGCGAAGGTGTTGGCTCTGGCAAGATCAGTTAGCGACCACCCGATGCTTACCGCCAGGACTGCGCTTAATAACGAACCAAAGAGTTTCCTGGATTCTGGCCGAGTAATACAAAGCCCGGTAAATAAAGCAATAAGAGTCAATAGAACAACGGCAATAGGGCCGGAGACAAAATGCATCCGCGCCAAGGGAAAGCCCGAAACCGTGTCCGCCACCAAAGTGATCCACCAGGTGCCGATAGATGCCAAAAGAGAAAGCCCCCAAGTAAGAGGCGGAAATGACAGCGCAGAAACCACCGCGATGATTCCTAAAATCGTGACCGGTGCAACTACGGGTTCAACTAAAAGATTTGCCAAAACCGAGTAAAGCGGGATAGATGGCTGCAGCATTATCAAAATCGGCATGGTGAATAGCTGGGCTGAAAACGAGGCCGCGATGCCCAGTGCGAGCCACTTTGGAATGTGCAAAGAAAGATACTTATAAATAGGAACGGCCAACCAAACCAGACCCGCGGTAGCTAATGCAGAAAGGCTAAAGCCATAGTCCACCGCTAAACCCGGATCAATTGTCAGCAAAAAGATAATCGCCCAGGAGAGCGAAATGATCGGATTAGTGCCTCTTCCAATCCAAATTCCAGTCATTACAAACATTGCCATGGTTGCCGCCCGCAGGACGCTGGATTCTGGACCCACAATCAATACGTAGCCAACCATCGCCGCGATGGCAATCAGAAACCTTAGGTTGCGCCTTACCCCCAAAAGCCCGGCCAACAAGAACACTGCCCCCATGACTATCGCCAGATTGGCCCCTGAAACAGCGACCAGGTGGGTCAGCGAAAGGGTCTTCATCTGTTGCGTCATTTCATCTGAAAGCAAGTCACGCTCGCCGATTGCGAGTCCTGCAACAAGGGCCTTTGAGTCTGGCGTGACACCTTGAGAAAAGTTTAGAAACGCGGCTCGAAGGCTTTCAACAATCTGAATATCGGGATAGTTTTCTTTGATCATTGAGCGCTCACCCGGGGGCGCAAACACCCACAACCCAAGCCATAATGCAGCAGCAAAAGCAATTATCACAATGTGAGCTTCTCGCTTATGGCCGCAAAAACTTTTGAACCAATTCCACTTACCTCTCGCAGCTGTGAGACTTCGGAAAATGACCCGATTTGCTCTCGATAGGCAATGATGCGACCAGCAAGTGCGGGGCCAACTCCTGGAAGCTCTTCAAGCTGCGCCTGAGAAGCGGTGTTTAAAGAAATGAAGCCACCTTCTCCGGGTGCGGCGCTCAGCTGAGATCGTGACAGCACCACCACTTGCTCGCCATCCGAGAGCATTCTTGCCAGATTCACACTCGATGCGACCGCGTCGCTACTAAATCCCCCGGCAAGCTCGATTGCCTCTTCCACACGCGCGCCAAATTTGAGCTCGTATAACCCGGGATTAGAGACCTCGCCAACAACGTGAATAAAGAGCGAGCCGTTTGAAATTTCCAGGCCATCTTGCCCTAAGACGCTCGCGGAGTCTTGCATTTGACCTTGCGAAAATAAGAATCCGGCCACTAAGCCGATGGCTACTGTCGCACCGATGAGTTTTTTACGAGAAAGCTGAGGAAGCGCCTGAAACCACTGAATAATCTGAGCCATGGCACAAGTTGACTCATTGCAAAGCTTTGAAGATGCCCAAAAACTAGATTGGTTGAAAACTAACTATTTGGTGGCGATGTTGACAAGTTTGGGAGCTCGAATTATTACGTTCGCAAGCTCCTTATCTCCAATAGCACGCCGCACTAACTCAGAGCTCATTGCAAGTTCTTTGAGTTCGGCTTCGGTGATGTGCACCGAAACCTCGAATTTATCTCGCAACTTTCCATCTACCTGGGCTATAGCCGTGATGGTTTCTTCTACCAATAATGACTCGTCGGCAGTCTTGAACTCGGCAAGGGCAACTTGACTGTGACCTAGAATCGCCCACATATCCTCAGCTGCGTATGGAGCAAAAAGACTCAAAGCCTTAGCAAGCTCCTCGGCGCCCTCGCGAACTGCAGGGTCACTAGAACCAACGCCCGAGTCGATAGCCTTGCGAAGTGCGTTGGTCAGCTCCATCGCCCTAGCAACACCAACATTGAACTTGAAACCCTCAATGGCCTCGCCAAAACCAACAAGAAAACTATGGGTGGCTTTTCTCAATGCCGGATCTCCCAAGGAGGCTTCGGCGCCCACTTCCGAACTGACATCCTTGGCAATACGCCAAGCTCGAGCTAGAAACTTGGAGGAGGCCGCGGGGGAAACATCGGCCCAGTCGATGTCATCTTCTGGCGGACCTGCAAAAGCCATGGTCAATCGAACCGCGTCTACCCCGTGAATGTCCAACTGCTCGCTCAGGCGAACTATGTTGCCGCGGCTTTTTGACATCGCCGAACCGTTCATCAAGACCATGCCTTGATTTAAAAGTTTAGTAAATGGCTCATCAAACTCGATGAGCCCCATGTCCTTCAAAACCTTGGTGAAGAATCTTGAATAAAGCAGGTGCAAGATGGCGTGGGTCACGCCACCGACATACTGATCAACTGGAGCCCATTTTTTTGCCTCTTCAGAACTGAAGGCAACAGTTGTGCTCTTAGGGTTCAAAAACCTTAGAAAATACCAAGAACTATCTACAAAAGTGTCCATGGTGTCGGAGTCGCGCCGGGCGGGACCCTGGCACTTTGGGCAAGGCACATTAACCCAATCGCTTGCCGCACCCAGCGGAGAGCTGCCCTTGGGGGCCAAATCTAAGCCTTCGGTTGATGGCAATTCCACCGGTAACTGATCTTGAGGAACCGGAACTTCTCCGCAAGCTTCGCAGTGAATAATCGGGATCGGAGTTCCCCAATACCTCTGCCGAGAAATTAACCAGTCACGCAGTCTGAAATTCTTCGCCTTTTGGCCCAAGCTTTTCTCGGTAATGATTTCAATTGCTCGCGCAATTGCGTCTAATTTATCTAGCCCGCTAAGTTCGCCAGAATTAATTAGGGTGCCATCTCCAGTTGTAGCTATGCCACTATCCATTGGATCGGCTTCACCGGTATCGATAACAGTTCGAACCGGCAGGTTCATTGCTCTAGCAAAGTCGAGGTCACGCTGATCGTGGGCGGGAACCGCCATGATTGACCCGGTTCCGTAGTCAGCCAACACGTAATCCGAAACCCAAATCGGGATTCTTTCACCATTAAGTGGGTTGACAGCGAACCGACCAAGATCCATGCCAGATTTAGGCCGATCGGTTGCTAGGCGGTCTATGTCGTTCACCTTTTTTACTGAGTCGAGGTAGCTGTTGAATTCTGCTTGGATTTCTATGGAAGCTTCGGACACCAGCTCTTGAGCAAGGGCGCTATCAACCGCCGCAACCATGAAGGTTGCTCCATATAAAGTGTCTGGGCGCGTGGTGAAGACGCTAACTTTTTCGGTGCGACCTTCTATTTCAAAATCGACATTGGCGCCGTGTGATCTACCAATCCAATTCCGCTGCATGCTCAACACCTTGGAGGGCCAATTGCCCTCAAGACCATCTAAATCATCCAATAATCGGTCGGCGTAATCGGTAACTTTGAAGTACCACTGGGTTAGAGCCTTCTTTGTGACCTGCGAATCACAGCGCTCACAAAGCCCCTGCACCACCTGCTCATTAGCCAAAACTGTCTGGCAGCTTGGGCACCAGTTAACGTTTGAGTTTTTGCGGTAGGCAAGCCCACGCTTATAGAACTCCAAAAACAACCACTGGTTCCAACGGTAATAAAGCGGGTCGCAGGTTTCTAGTACCCGATCCCAATCGAAGCTGCACGCGTAGCGGCGCATCGAGGCTTTTTGCTGCGCGATATTTTCATAGGTCCAATCTCTTGGATCCAATCCGCGTTTAATTGCGGCATTTTCGGCCGGCAAACCAAAGGCGTCCCAGCCAATCGGGTGCATCACGTTATAACCGCGCTGAACCCAGTACCGCGAGATTACATCGCCTAGTGCATAGGCCTCGGCGTGACCCATGTGCAGGTCACCAGAGGGGTATGGAAACATGTCCAAAACATACTTGCGCGGTCTTTGATCATCGGGTTTTGATGAATCGAATGGCTTCTGCTCATCCCAAATTGGAAGCCACCTATTTTGGATGTCTTCAAAGTTATATTCTGCGCGCAAGTTTTACCTTTAGTTCCTGAAGCCCTTAGATTACCAACGCAATCTTGCCCCAAGCGCCTTTGAGAGTGCTTGGGCCTTCAATTGAATTTCTTGGTGTTCTGATTCTGGGATCGAATCAGAGGTTATACCTCCTCCAATCCCTATTGACACTCGACCATCTTTGAAAATTGCCGTCCTGATGACCATGCCCAAATCCATTGAACCATCTTGGCCAATCCAGCCAATCCCCCCCGAGTATCCAGCTCTTGGAGAATCTTCCAGCTGATTAATCAGTTCAATTGCTCGCAATTTGGGGGCTCCAGTCATCGAGCCACCTGGGAACAGGGCTCGAAGGACATCAAACCCGCTCAGCCCCATAAGCAACTCTCCAGAAACATCGGAGACCAGCTGGTGGACAGTTGAATAGCTTTGAACCTCAAATAGACCGCTCACCCAGATACTTGCCGGTTCGCATGCAACAGAAAGATCGTTTCTAATTAAATCCACAATCATTAAGTTTTCAGCGCGCTCTTTTGGGTTGGTCGAAAGCTCAAGCTTCAGCGCCTCGTCCTCGACCTTATCTTCAGAGCGAGCTCTGGTTCCCTTAATGGGTGAGCTAAGGGCGGTATTGCCCGAGACCTCTAAAAACCGCTCGGGAGAGATGCTCACATAACTGAGCTGGCCGATTCTTAAAAAAGTGCTGTAGGGAGCCGGATTGGTCTTTCTAAGCCTCAAAAAATAAGAGAGTGGGTCACCCGAATAATCACCCTCAAGTCTTGTGGTGAGGCAGAGTTGATAAACCTCGCCGCTAGCGATCTGGCCCTGAGCCGAAGCAATGTTTTCTAGATAAGAGCCCTTAGGAGTCTCGGCGGTTAGCTCGAAACAGCTTGCCGGGTCATGTGCTAATTGGTAGTTGAGCCCTTCACCGCCAATGATTGACATGCGCAACAGGGCCGCGTGATACCAATTATCAAAATCTTCTCTGGAATCAAATCGTCCGAGAAAAAACATCACCCGGTTGTCGTGGTCAAAAACCACGGCCCGGTCCACCAAAAGAAAATCTCCCTTGAGCTCACCACCTAGCTTCTGGGCATAATGCAAAACGCCCAATAGGTGAGGTCGAAAATCAAAAGGTAGGTCCTGCTCGGGTTCGACGATTGGCTCGGTGCTTGCAGAATCTGCCGGAACACCGGCCCCAATAACGCTGAAGCGGCTGGTCAAATGAGTTTGCCGATCCAGCCAAAAACAATTCTGCAGGTTGCCAAATAAGGAAGTGAAGGTATCTGTTATTGAGCTAAACCCATTGAGCTTTTGATGGTGCAATGGCATTTGACTCCCTTCTAGCCTCGTATCCTTGAGATGATGAGCGTAACGGGTGAGTTCTACCAATACCTAAACGGTGAATTGGTGAAGTTTGATCACGCCCTCAGTGACCCATTATCGGTGGCAGACAGCTGGTTGGTTAGTAATGGAATGGTGCGAGCCTTCGAAAGACACGCAAAACGCTTTAGTGGCTCGATTTCTGATCCAATCAGCCAACAGCAAATGCCAGAATTCCTTAGCCAAGTAAAAGAACTAACTCCGGTAAGTGGGGACTGGTTTCCAAGAATCGAATATCGCGAGGCTCAGCCACCTGGTCAAAGGCTATTTCTCAGAATTAGAGAAGCCCCTTCGCGAACAAAGACCTGTTCGCTTTATACCCACCAAGACCAAGACACCAGAGAGCAACCTTTTATAAAAGGGCCCGATTTATCGCTTTGTCAGAAATTCCGCAGGCTCGCCAATCTTCGGGGCGCAGATGAAGCGGTGTTGGTGAGCGAAGAAGGCTATATTGCCGATGGCGCTCTGAGTGCGATTCTGTGGTGGGAGGGCGATGTTCTGGTTGGTCCTGATGATTCAACCAATTGGCTTCCATCAATCACAAGAGAGTTAGTCTTCGAGCTCGCTCGCCAAGGCGGTTATCAAACTGCCACTCGCGCCGCAAAGCCAAATGAACTCGAAGACTTAGAGGTTTGGAGCCTTAGCGCCCTGCAGGGAATTCGAGGGGTAACAGGCTGGGGCGATATTAATCTTGGCCAGCATCGCTTTTTAGCGCCTTTCAGAAAACGGCTCGAATTACTTTCGGCTTCAATCAAAGATTAAGTTTCTAAGCTAAGCCGAAGAAGAACTCCTCTCATAATGAAGATTTCTAAAATTTAGCTGACTTTCAAAGCTTTGAGATCCGACATTCAGAATTAAACCGTAATTCTTCGCCAATCTGCCGGCGGGTGATTATTGAGCCCCATGTTTGTCATTACTATTCAGGCGGATTTTTTGACCGATTTAGGTATTTGCTTTTATGAATTATTCCCGACTACTCGTGAGAGTATTTCGAGGTGATTGAGTTTTTTAGTTCTCTTGTTGATGCCGTGACTGAGGCACCCCCGATTTGGCGCAACCTGATTGCTGGTTTTGCCATCATGCTGGAGACATCAATTTTTCTTGGTCTAGTCGTACCTGGGGACACCGTGGTCATCCTCGCCTCCACGATGGTGCTTGACTGGGGAGATTTTGCCTTTTTATTAATGTCGGTTTTGATTGGGTCTTTGATTGGTGAAACCATCGGGTTTTTCATCGGAAGATTCTTCGGTCCAAAACTTCGCCACAGCAAGCTCGGTCGGAAAATAGGCGAGAAAAACTGGGTGCTAGCGGATAAATTGGTTGCTAGGCGCGGTGGTGTGGCGGTATTTATTTCTAGATTCCTACCCGTACTGCACTCGGTAGTGCCGGCGGTAGCTGGAATGACCAAGATGCCCTATAAAACCTTTATTAGTTGGACCTTTGCAGCCTGCACGATTTGGGCCTCGATGTATGTCGGGGTGGGCTATTTGGCCAGAGCGAGCTTTGATCAGCTTTCAGACAACCTCAGGGTTGCTTCTTTTGTAGGCATCGGCATCATCTTGCTGTTTATGCTTTTGGTTTTTATCGGAAAGAAATTATTGAATAACTACGTTCATAAAGAGGATTAGGGATGTGTGGGAGATTCGTAATTACCAAAGAGCTCGGGTTCATCGCAGAGGCTTTTGAGGTAGCTGAGTTCAATCAGTCCCAGGATTTTAGGGGCTACAACATAGCTCCAAGCACCCAGGTGCCGATCATTATTGAGCGAGAGATTGATGGCTTGCCATCTAGGGAAATACACTCGGCCCGCTGGGGCCTAGTGCCCTCTTGGGCCAAGGAAATCTCCGGAGCACCCTTATTTAACGCGCGCATCGAAACGGTGTTAGAAAAACCAAGCTTCAAAGAGGCCGCTTTGATCAAGCGCTGTGCCATTCCGGCAAGCGGTTATTTTGAATGGCAAAGCGTGGGCGACACTAAAGAGCCTTTTTACATTTACCCTGAAGAGTCAATGTTGGCTTTTGCTGGCATCTACTGGTGGTGGAGAGACCCCTCCAAGCTTGCAACAGACCCTACGCGCTGGCAATTGACCACGACTATTTTCAGCAAGGCTTCTGCTCCAAATCTAAGCTTCATCCATGATCGAAGCCCGGTCATGCTCTCCCCCGAGAATATCTCCGCCTGGCTGGCCCCGGATTATGAAACCTCTCAGGAATTGCTTGATGCCCTTAGCGAAGAATCAGATTTGGTCGCTCAAGATCTCAGCTACCGCAAGGTAACTAGGGCGATTGGCAGTGTCTCTGAGAACACCGCAAGGAATATCGAGGCAATCTAAAAACTCACTTTGAAAATGTGGGACTCTAGGCATACACTTTCCTAAATCGAACAAATGTTCGAATAGCGAAAGATGGTTGGGGAAATGCTTGGCGAGCGACTCGGTGCGGTGCTGGTTGATTTTGATGGCGCACCCGTATCTTTTGATTGGCGCTCAAATCAATACCTCGTGAATTCAAGACCGGTGCGCTGGTATTCACGCACTCTTTGGTGGGATCAGGCCAAAGGCGTACCAAAAGGTGCCGGAGTTGCGGCATTAGAAATCGAGATGTGGCGACTTTGGGCTGCAAGCCCGCAAGGCAGCATCTTTTTTGAACTAAAACACGATCGAATAAATAACAGCTGGGAAATCAGCCAGCTTGGGTCCTAGATGAGCTTTACTCATCTAAATGTCAGCTCAGCGTTCTCTAACCACTACGGGGTCACAAGACCCGAAGTAATGGTTGTGGCAGCCAAGGCAATGGGTTTTGACTCTCTTGCAATAACAGACAGGAACGGCCTCTACGGGGCAATCAAGCACATTGGGGCCTGCCTAAGCTCCGGTGTCACGCCAATTATTGGCGTGAGTTTAGAAGTTCTGGGCCACGGCAGAGTGGTAATTCTTGCCCATGGTCAAAATTCCGGAAGAGGCTGGGGTGCGCTTTGTCGAATTGTCTCAAAAGCTCACCACCGAAATAGAAAAAGCAAGGAGATTTCCATTGAGCTTGCCGAGCTTGCCGAGCTAATAAATCCGGATAACCCGCACTGCACCGTTTTGCTAGGTAGCGAGTCGGCATTATTAAAAGCCTTAATAATTGACCCGAAAACAGCTAAAGATCTTTTAGCTCAGTGGCAAAGCGCGCTGCCACGCGGTGGGTTTGCGATAGAAATCACTAATCATTTGACTGAGCCCGGTAAACATAATTCCACCCAGCACGCCCGCCAGGCATTGAGTTTGGCTCAAGCCTTCGCAATCCCCGCGGTATTGACAAACGCGGTGCGCTATTTGGAGCCAGATGATGCCCTCACCGCAGACGTATTAGATTCTGCAAGGCTTTTAGAGCCATTGGGTATATTTACGCCACAACCCAATGCTCAGGCTTGGCTCAAGCCCGCAGCCATGATGGCTCAGCTTGCTTTGGAGATAACCGAAGACCCAAAAAGATCCATGCAGCTACTAGCGGAAACAGAAAAACTAGCTGACCGTTGCCGATTGGACCCCGCATCCGATTGCGGTTGGGGTCGGCCTAAAACTCCCGAGCAATCGGCTCTTGGAATAACCGATAATCCCTTTGAAGTGCTTTGGCAAAAATCTCATGCCGCTATAAATTGGCGCTACCCGGGAGCCAAGGCGGCCGAACTAGCTCAAATTCAACACCGTTTATCAAAAGAGTTGATTGCCATAAATCAACTCGGCTTTGCAACCTATTTTTTGACAGTGAGTGATGTGGCTCAAATGATTCGAGATATGAATATTCGAATAGCCGCCAGGGGTTCTGGGGCAGGGTCTTTGGTCAACTATCTGCTGGGGATCAGCGGAGTTGATCCGATAAGTGAGGGTTTGCTGTTTGAGCGCTTTTTGTCCACCGAAAGAAGCACACTGCCGGATATTGACATCGATGTTGAATCAGCCAGAAGGCACGATATCTACCGAAATATCTTTCGCCGCTACGGAGGCGAGCGAGTAACTCTTTTATCGATGCAGTCCACTTATCGAGGCAGAGGGGCAGTCAGAGACTCCGGCCTAGCGCTTGGTTTAGAGGAAGATCAAATAGATGATATAGCCAAAAACATCTGGCGCTTTTCGGCGCGAAACTTCCGGCAGGAAATGCAAAATAAGCCAGAATTAGCCGAGTTTGCGAGGCTGGCCGAAGAGGATCGCAAGCTAAACCTTTTGGTGGATATCACTCAGCGCTTGGATCGACTGCCCAGACACATCTCTATGCACCCCTGCGGAGTGATACTCGGCAATAACCAACTGCTCTCTCTGACCCCGACTGAGCCAAGTGGAATGGGGCTGCCCATGAGTCAGTTTGATAAAGACGATATGGACCCGATGGGCTTTTTAAAGCTAGACGTCTTGGGTGTCCGAATGCAGTCTGCGATGGCCTACACGATTTCTGAGATAGCACGAGTGAAAAACCAAACCCTCGAGCTTGATTCAATCGACAAGGCTGACCCGGAGACCTTCAAGCTAATTCGCACTACAAACACCCTGGGTATTTTTCAGATTGAAAGCCCCGGGCAGAGAGAGCTCACCGGGAAGCATCAACCGACCAAATTCAATGATCTGACTATGCAAATTTCGCTATTTCGACCGGGGCCGATGAAGGGCAACATGATTGCCCCCTACCTAGATGGCAGGCACGGCTTTATTCAACCCGACTACATTCATAAAGATCTTCGGCCAATCCTTGAAGAAAGCTACGGGGTAGTGGTTTTTCACGAACAGCTAATGCGCATCATGCAGGTTATGACCGGCTGCACCCTTGCCCGAGCCGATGAGATGCGGCGAATGCTAGGTAAGGAGCAAAAGGCTAAAACAATCGCAAATTACTTCAAAAAGTCGGCCTCCGCCAGGGGCTATCAACCAAAAGTAATTGAACGCATATGGGGCATTCTTGAGGGTTTTGGTTCATTCGGGTTTTGCAAGGCTCACGGTGCCGCGTTCGCTGTTCCTACCTACCAATCCGCTTGGCTAAAGACCCACTTCCCAACCGAGTTCATATCGGGATTACTCACTCATGATCCGGGCATGTACCCCAAGCGCTTATTGCTAGCCGAAGCCAGAAGACTCGGGGTCAGGATCCTCCCAATCGATGTAAATAAGTCCACCAGCGAATATCGCTGTGAAGAGGATGATTTCGGTATCGGAATCAGAATGGCGATTACCGAGATATCTGGCATTTCTGCACCCGAAGTTCAACGAATTCAAGCCCAACAACCCTTTGAAGATCTACCTGATTTTTATATCAGAGCAAGACCTTCAAGAAGAACCCTGCAGCGCCTGGGCCTAATTGGAGCCCTAGACACTCTGGCTGGAGTCTCGCTATCCGAAGACGCCGAACACACAAGAGGCGACCTAATGGTTCGCATCAGACAGCTCAGTGCAAAGCCCGCTCCCAAAAGAGATTTAGCTCAACTTGAGTTTGACCTCAAGGCAATTGATCAGTTGCCAACCGGGTTCAGTCAAACCAGCAAAGCTCAGCAACTCGAACAAGAGCTCGAGATAACCGGTATGGACATCTCTGACCATGAGCTGAGTCAATTCACACAGATGCTTGATGAAATGGGGGTGACTAAAGCATCGGAACTAGCCTCACTAAGAGGTAACACCGAGGTTCTGATAGCCGGGGTGAGAATAGCGACCCAGTCTCCCCCGATGCGAAGCGGTAAGAGAGTGGTATTCATAAGCCTGGATGATGGCACGGGCTGCGCTGATGCCACCTTCTTTGATGAAGCTCAAAAACACTGCAGCCCACTCTTATTCAACAATCGACTACTTCTAATATCAGGAAAGACCCGCCGCACCGGAGTGCGAGGGGTCTCTGTCCTGGCTGAAAACGCCTTTGATCTTCGACAACTATGGATTGAGTGGCAAAAATCCAAACTAGTTCTGGTTGAAGATTGACAACAGGCGAAGAATCTCAACGTAGAGCCAGATTAGGGTAACGGTGAGCCCAAAAGCGGCTCGCCACTCCATTTGCTCTGGCCACTTCTGAGCAACACCCTGGGTGATCTGCTCAAAGTCAAGGTTTAGAGTGAAGGCCGCTAGACCAACACCAAGAAGCGCAATTACCCAACCAAATGGCGAGGAGTAAACGCTGGTCCCGGCAAACATCGCAAAACCCAAGTTCACAACTGCAAATGTCATGTACCCAATCAGGGCAAACATCATAAATCGAGTGAACTTGGCGTCTACCTTTACCCAACCAAAACGGTACGCGGCGAACATCGCTCCCGCAGTTGCCAAGGTTCCGATTACAGCGGTCTGAACTATGCCCGGATAAAGATTCTCGAGCATTCCACTAAAGCCACCCACAAAGACACCCTGAGCCAGTGCGTATGCACCCATTACTCCGGGGCGAACCTTTTTAGAAAATGTTGCCCATAGACCCAGGCCTAGACCAACAAACATGGCAGGAAATGCCAGGCTGTAGAGCTCAAAGAACCAGGTCCCACCAGCGCCTACCAGCAAGGCTGCAAACAAGACAAATACCTTGGAAGCGGTTCCCTCCATGGTCATTGGGCGCTGAGTTATTGAATTGAACTCTTGATCAACCTTGAGCTGACTGTTGTTAGCAGCTACCAGACCAGTCTGAAGACTACGGTTGAATACCGGGTTGTGCGAAATAGCCAAGGTGAACCCTTTCGAGATGATAGTTAAACTCACCAAATTCTAAGCGAGATGACTGAAAAAAGGCTGACAATCGCTAGAGATTAACCAAGAAAATAAACAGTGAGCTCAAGAACCAAAAACATGTTTATAGCGAATTGAGTGAGCAACCTAATCAGTGGGTTGTGAAAAGCTCAAAAGAAATGCTTAAACAAGAAAACCCCCGAAGAATCGGAGATTTTTTTGTGGACCTGAGGGGATTTGAACCCCTGACCCCCTGCATGCCATGCAGGTGCGCTACCAGCTGCGCCACAGGCCCTTGAGCTAGAGCAGTCTACACATTTATTTGTCTAAAGGCACAACCGGGCAATCCAACCAGAGTCTTTCAAGACCATAGAACTCACGCTCTTCTTGGTGCATAACGTGCACAATAAGATCACCAAAATCTATCAGTATCCAACGGCCGGCTGCCCTTCCCTCTCGGGCCTTTGTCTTCACACCGAGCTTAAAGAGCTCGTCCTCAACATTCGATGCAATCGCCTGAACCTGGCGCTCATTATCAGCCGAGACCATTAGGAATATTTCAGCTAAGACGAAAGGCTCCGACACATCGAGCGCGACTAGATTTTCACCCAACTTGTCCTTAGCTGCAACGGCCGCTGCCTTAGCGAGTTCAATGGTTTCTTTACTAGTTGGCAAAAAGTGTCCTTTATACGAGATTCATGATTGTGATGGTGGCAATGAATGCGGCAATTACCATACCGAGCGCAATGACCGCTAGCGCCCATTTGCGCCACCAGCCCTTGCGCAAAACTGCTTTCGGAACCACTCCGACATCTATCCGAGCGCTGATCAATTCAAGAGCACTGATTGGCTCCACGATTGAGATTATGCCGGTTACTGCATCTTGGCGATCAGCATTATCAAGCGCCATGCCATCCAGCGAATCGGTGATGGTGTTCGATGCCGTGTCAGTTAAAACCAATATGGACCCGGTGATTATGATTTCACCGGTCTCGATTGGTAGCGATATCGCCTCGGGAGCTACATCCAGGATGATGGACTGAGTGCTGGGTTCGGAAAATAAGTTGGTGCCCTTGAAATCAATACTGGGAATTTCGACTTCGGGAATCTGAACATCCGAAAGCTCATCGGAAAGAGCATCTTGAGCAATCTCAACCGGCTTCATGTAATGAATCGAACTGGCTGGAGAATCGGCAATAACCTCTCCACGGGCCTCGGCCTCACGCCGCTGTTTTCTAGAAATAAAAACTTGGGGCTCAGTCTTAACTGAATCGGAAATCGACTGATCCGCACCTTCATGACGATTTAGCACTTTCGACTCAGGTTCAGCCTCAACGCTGTTCGGAGCAATCCGAGTGATGGCATGGCCAATGCGCTCGGCTTCACGCAATTGTCTTCTAGTTGGTAGCTCGGTCACTTTGCACCGCCATAGAGGCCGTGTTTACCGATGTACTGCACAACCCCGTCCGGGACTAGGTACCAGATTGGTTTGCCGGTGCTTGAGCGCTCTCGAATAGCTGTGGAGGAAATTGCCATTGCGGGCACCTCTAAGACTGACATTTGTGCGCCGGGGGCGTCGGGTAATTCGAGGGCGTGGCCCGGCCGGGTCACCGCCACAAAGTGAGCTAGCGACCAAACTTTATCAATTTGCTTCCAAGCCAAAATCTGCGCAATCGCATCGGAGCCTGAAATAAAGAACAGGTCGGCATCTGGGTGTGCTGCAGAGATGTCTATCAAGGTGTCGACGGTATAAGTGGTGCCGGGCCTGTCTAAATCCACTCGGCTTACGGTGAAGTTGGGGTTTGCTGCGGTGGCAATAACCGTCATGAGATATCGGTGCTCCGCACTGCTCACGGTTTTTTTATGCCAGGGAACACCGGTTGGCACAAAGATAACTTCGTCCAACCTAAAAGCGTTTGCTACTTCACTGGCTGCGACCAAGTGACCGTTGTGGATGGGGTCGAATGTTCCACCCATCACGCCAATGCGCGGTCTCTTGGTTGCCATAAGTACTTAGTGCTGAGCCCCGGTGCCGCTGCTCTTGTGGGAACTGCGATTTGCAACATCGCGATATGACCAAGTAATAGCTCCGATTAGGGCAAAAATTCCAAAGGTAAGAACACCGAACATGATCGCAGGGATCGGAAGTGGGTTCACTACTTCGGCCGCTAAAAGTGATATCAAGCTTGCTCCTTAGATTTATCTTTTATTAGTCTACTTGCGCACTTGGCCAGAACCACGTATCAACCATTTGCTGCTGGTTAGCTCCCGAAGGCCCATTGGTCCCCTAGCGTGCAGTTTTTGAGTAGATATGCCAACCTCGGCTCCAAAACCAAACTCCCCACCGTCAGTGAAGCGGGTCGCCGCGTTTACCATTACGACTGCGGAATCCACCTCATCTAAAAACCGCTGAGCGTTAGCGAGTGATTCAGTAACGATGGATTCGGTGTGCCTAGTTGAATACCTTGCTATGTGCCCCAATGCCTGGTCCAAATCCTTAACCACGCGAACCGAGATTTCCAGGGCCAAGTACTCCGTTGCCCAAGACTCCTCAGTTGCCAAAACTGCTCCAGGCAATAAAGACATTGTCTTTTCGCATCCGTGGATTTTTACCCCAGCGGCCATTAGCCCCTGACCGATTCCAGGAAGCAGTCTGGAAGCGGCTTGCTCATGAACCAAAAGAGTTTCCAAAGCATTGCAAACCGAAGGTCGCTGAGTTTTCGAATTCAACACCAGACCGAGACTCATCTCAAGAGTTGCCGAATCATCAAGAAACATGTGCACTACGCCGTCGCCAGTCTCAATCACTGGCACCTTGGACTCCTCGACCACGGTTTTGATCAGGCCGGCACTCCCCCTTGGAATCAATACGTCAATTAATCCTCGCGCCTGCATCATTTGCAGCGCGCCATCACGACCGAAAGGGTCAACAGTCTGAGCGGCGGCCGGATCTAAACCTGCCTCAGCCAAGCCCTCTTGGAGTAATTCAACAAGTGCAGCGTTGCTATTTACAGCTGCGGATCCGCCCCTAAGGACCACGCAGTTGCCGCTTTTAATCGCCAGTGCCGTGATGTCAATCGTGACATTCGGCCTTGCCTCGTAGATCACGCCAATCACACCAAACGGCACTCGGATCTGCTGAAGTCTAAGGCCATTAGCCAAAGTTTTACCTGAGACATTTTCACCGATTGGATCCGGAAGGCCGATAATCTCGCGAATAGCCGCCGCCAAACCGAAAATTCTTGACTCATCTAGCCTCAACCGATCAATAAGACCCTGTGCGGTTCCGTCCTGCTTGGCCCTCTCCAAATCTAAAAGATTGGCGCTTATAATTTTTGAGGCGTTTTGTTCGAGCAGTTTGGCGATATTTTCTAATGCAATATTTTTTTGCTCAGTGCTGGCTCCAGCCAAACTCTTAGTTGCACGCTTTGCGTTTTGCAGAATCTCGGAAACGGTCATAAAAAAATCCTAGCTAGCTGGCTCGAAATAAGTATGGTTGCAGTCGCTATTAGAAAGCTTGGTTACATTTTCAGTTTGGGTCAGTAGGACAGGAATCTTACTGCCCGTTGCCGTTTTCGCAGCGGCAAGCTTGGTGAGAGCCCCGCCAGTTCCATAACCCGTGGAGGTCCCTGAAACCTCGATACGGCTCAGGTCCTGACCATACTTCACCAACGGGATGCGTGTTGCACCAGGCTCTGTAGGGGGCTTTGTGTAGAGCGAATCAACATCACTCAACAAAATAAGAAGGTCGGCCCTGGCCAAGATAGAAACTCTCGCCGCTAATTGATCGTTGTCACCAAATCGAATCTCCTGGGTCGCAACGCTGTCGTTCTCGTTGATAATCGGTAGAACGCCGATCTCGATCAATCGCTCGAGGGCCCTTAGGGCATTTGAGCTTGTGACTTCTTCGGTTAGGTTATCGACGGTCAAAAGTAGCTGACCTGGAATCTTGTCGTGTCTTGAGAGGCTTCGCTCGTAGCGACCCATAAGTCTGGCCTGACCGATGCTGGCCAAAGCCTGAGATGTCGGCAGGTCTTCGGCTTTGGCCGTCAGGCCAATCAGTGGAGCGGCGGTTGCGATTGCCCCCGATGAAACCAAAATCACTTCCCGCCCTAGCCCCAAAAGCTCGACGGCAAAATCCACAATCTTGTCTAAATTATGTTCATTGCCCCCGGTGATAGAGCTCGAACCCACCTTTATCACGATTCGTCTGGCGCCCAGAACTCGCTGATTGGCCTGCATCAGGCTGAATCTTCGTTGAAGACGCTCGCCTCGCGGACTGCTTCTCGCTCGGCTCGACCCCTCGCACGCTCATCCATCATCTCGTGGTATTTCATCCTGCGCTGCTCGTTGGTTCGGCGGGAGTCATCAATTGTGGTGGAGCCATCTACCAGCTCGGCCACAGAGGCCACTAATGGATCCCAGTCGAACACGACGCCGTTGGCCTCGCCGATGATTACTGTAGAGCCGCGTTTGGCACCTTGTTTATAAAGCTGGTCTTCAACGCCAAGTTTTTGTAAACGCTCCGCAAGATAACCGATTGCATCTTGGTTATTAAAAGCAGTCTGAGCTACCCAACGCTCAGGCTTAGATCCCATGATTCGGAAAACATCCTCGCCGCCAATTTGTTCATTGCGTATTACGAAGCTTGACTCTTCCTTCTTTTGCGGCAATAGCGATATCCGCTTCTGGCTTTGAGGGAGATTAGCCTTCCGCTCCTTGGTCACGATTTCGGCTAAAGCAAAATTTAGTTCCTTCAGACCCTTGTGGCTGGCCGCAGAAATTATGAACACCCGATAACCACGGTCCTCAAATGATTCTTTTACGAACTCCGCCAGCTCCAAAGCATCTGGGACATCCACCTTATTCAGAGCAATCATTTGGGGGCGCTTTGTCAAAGGAGTCTGACCCTCGGGAACTTGATAGGCATCAAGCTCAGCCAAAATCACATCCAGGTCACTGATCGGGTCGCGACCCGGATCCATGGTGGCGCAATCGATAACATGCAACAGGGCACTGCAGCGCTCAACGTGCCTCAGAAACTCGAGACCTAAGCCCTTTCCCTTACTTGCGCCCTCAATCAAACCCGGTACATCAGCAATCGTGTAGCGCATTTGGGCAGCCTGAACCACCCCGAGGTTTGGATGCAAAGTTGTGAAAGGGTAGTCTGCAATCTTGGGCTTCGCAGCACTCATTGCGGCAACTAAAGAAGACTTACCAGCAGATGGAAAGCCCACCAACGCAACATCCGCGACCGTCTTGAGCTCAAGAACAATGTCTCCACCCCAGCCTGGAACTCCCAGCAGATGGAAAGCCGGAGCGATGCGCTTTTGATTTGCTAGCGCGGCATTACCCAATCCACCCTGACCACCCTCGGCAACCAAAAGCTCCATGCCCGACTCTTTGAGGTCGGCAATCATCTTGCCCTGCGGGGTTTTCACCACCGTGCCGATGGGTACTTCTAGAACTAAATCGCCACCGCGAGCTCCGTTGCGGAAGTCTCCAGCGCCTGGGCCACCAGAAGTGGCATTTCTGTGTGGGCGGTGGTGGTAGTCAAGCAGCGTTGTGGTGTTTGGGTCTGTGACCAAAGTAATTGATCCGCCATCGCCACCATTTGCCCCATCAGGGCCTGCTAGTGGCTTGAATTTCTCGCGCTTTATGGATGTGCAGCCGTCTCCACCGTTTCCGGCGCTTAGGTGCAACGTCACTTGATCTACGAAAGTGACCATTTTTACTCCTTATAAAGAAAAAGGCGGACCCAATGGCCCGCCTTGATCAGTAAAAAACTGTTACTGGGTAACGATGTTTACGACTCGGCGGCCAGCCTTGGCTCCGAATGCAACTGCGCCTGCAGCTAGGGCGAATAGTGTGTCGTCCTTGCCTCGACCAACGTTTACACCCGGGTGAAAGTGGGTTCCGCGCTGACGAACAATAATCTCACCGGCGTTTACAACCTGACCATCGTGGCGCTTTACGCCAAGACGCTGAGCGTTTGAATCGCGACCGTTGCGAGTGGAGCTAACTCCCTTTTTGGATGCCATTTCTACCTACCTACTTGATCTCTGTGACCTGGACACGGGTCAAGTCTTGGCGGTGACCTTGCTTTTTCTTATACCCGGTCTTGTTCTTATACTTCTGAATAATAATCTTTGGGCCGCGAAGCTGCTCTAGCACCTCTGCGACAACCTTCACCTTTGCTAGCGCGCTAGCATCGGTGGTTATCTTTGCACCATCCACCAGCAACACGGCTGGAAGCTCGATGGTGCCGGTTGATTGGGCAATGCGGTTCATGGTGACAATAGTGCCAACCTCAACCTTTTCCTGGCGACCGCCAGCACGAACAACTGCGTAAACCACGTGTAAACCTATCTTCTTGGAAGTGTTTTTACCTAGGCGTAAAAGCCATGGGCAACAGCGTCAAAGTCTAGTAACTAACTAGGCCGCGGTCAACCACAAAACGCCCTATTTTTCCACTGGATCTTGGGATGCAGTGGACTGAACCTGCGAGGTTGCCCTGCGCCTTTTTGGCTTTGGTTTTTCAACCGGGTCTGGAAGTGAATCCAGCACCAAATTTAAAATCTCTGTTTTGCCCTCCGGGACCTTTTCTGTCTCCACTACGGGCGCCTCTTCATGCTTGGAAGCAGAAGCAATTTGGCTGGCCACGGACTTAAAGGCATCGGCTTGCTCTTGAGTGACGACCTTTTTGACAACCTCGGACTTGTCCTTTTTCTTTTGAGTCTTCTGCCGACCGCTGTTCTCAGGCATTTTGAATCGAGGCTCATCGTGGACTACTACCCCTCGACCCGCACAGCACTCACAAGGTTCGCTGAAGCTCTCTAAAAGACCGACACCGATCTTCTTGCGTGTGATCTGAATCAGTCCCAAGGAAGTGACCTCACCGACTTGATTCTTGGTGCGGTCGCGACTCAAGCACTCCAATAACCTGCGACGAACCATCTCCTGATTCGATTCTTGAATCATGTCGATGAAATCGACAACGATAATCCCACCAACATCTCGCAATCTCAGCTGTCGGACCAGCTCCTCGGCAGCCTCCAAGTTGTTTTTAGTGACTGTTTCCTCAAGATTCCCGCCGGAACCAATGAATTTTCCAGTGTTAACATCCACTACGGTCATCGCCTCGGTGCGGTCAATTACTAAAGAACCGCCGGATGGCAGATAGACCTTGCGATCCAGCGCTTTTACAATCTGATCTCCGATTCGATACTTATCAAAGATGTCTTCCTCATCCGCATAGTTTTCTAGTCGCTCCACCAACTCGGGAGCCACCGATTCGAGGTACTCCTTGATGGTTTCCATGGAAGATTCACCAGAAACCACTAGTTTTTGGAAATCCTCGTTAAAGACATCGCGAATAATCTTCACCAAGAGGTCCGGCTCACTATGAAGAGCCAAGGGTGCCTTGCCCTTGAGCACCTTTTGGTTAATGGTCTCCCACTGAGCCTTGAGCCGCTCCACATCGTGAATCAGCTGCTCCTCGGAGGCACCTTCGGCGGCGGTCCGGACAATTACCCCGGCATCCTCTTCAAGAGTGTTCTTCAGAATTTGCTTTAGCCTTTGGCGCTCCCCCTCGGGAAGTTTGCGAGAGATGCCAGACATGTTTCCGCCTGGAACATAGACCAAGAAGCGACCGGGGAGCGAAACTTGAGATGTAAGCCTTGCTCCTTTTTGACCAATCGGGTCCTTGGTTACCTGAACTAGAACCTGATCACCGGATTTGAGAGCCAATTCGATTCTTCTTGGCTGATTACCAGTCTCAGCAGCCTCCCAGTCCACCTCGCCGGAATAAAGAACGGCATTTCTACCGCGACCGATATCAACAAAGGCGGCTTCCATTGAGGGCAAGACATTCTGCACCTTGCCCAAATAAACGTTGCCAATTAGCGAACCGCCCTGGCTTTCGGCGATGTAGTGCTCGACCAGCATGCCATCTTCTAAAACACCAATTTGCACGCGATCATCTTTTTCACGAACCACCATTTGGCGATCCACAGATTCGCGACGCGCAAGAAACTCCGATTCAGTGACAGATGAGCGACGACGACCGGAGTCCCGAGAGTCTCGTCTTCTTGAACGCTTGGCATCGAGCCTGGTAGACCCAGACTCTTTATCTTTTTCGGGCTCAGTATCTGGCTTAGCCTTCTCGCGAACCTGCTTCTCGCGCACTGGGCGATCTCGGTCAGGCCGATCACGATCGGGCCGATCACGCTCTGGACGCTCACGTTTTTGCTGCGGCGCTGCCCTTGGGCTCTCCTCGATATCAAGTCGACCGCTTCTAGGGTCAACCTTTGGAGTCGGGAGATCTGGTGCTTGAAATAAAAGTTGCATTGCCAGCGGTTTTACTGGCTCTGGTGTTTTCTTAGCCACTCGTGCCTTCACGGCTCCTCGGTCCACAACCCGGGGGCCTATTCTCGTGATTCAAGCCGCAACCTGAATCGAATTCTTTGCTTGTCGGCATCTATGCCCGAAAATCTTTCGACGCGAATGTGGTCGCATCTTTCTAAAGTATGCCACGGTCGTTACCAAAATGCGATAATTCTCAGATGGTGTTTCCTTTCGTTCTCATTGGCTTTGGCATTCTTGGCTGGATTGCGAGCTTCGGACTGACCCTGGAACGACTAAAAGTAGCCGCCGATCCGACCGCTGCGACTTTGTGTGACATCTCGCCTTTCATAAGCTGTAAATCGGTCATGCTCAGCGAGCAGGCAGCGCTTCTGGGATTTCCAAATCCCCTAATAGGAATTGCCGCCTTTACAGTTCCAATAGTTGTCGGTCTCGGAATTCTGGCTGGCGCGAAATTCAAGGGTTGGTTCTGGAACGGAATGCTGTTGGGCCACTTATTCGCCCTCGGATTTGTGATCTGGTTGTTTACTCAGAGTGCATACGTAATTGGCTCGCTGTGCATTTATTGCATGGTTGCCTGGGCTGCAACCATCCCATTATTTTGGTCGATCCTAGGCTTCAATTTCCGCGAAGGTTTTTTGGGCCAAAAATTTATACCGCTTGGAAAAGTCATCTTCGAGTGGGCTTGGGTGATAACAATTCTGAGCTACCTAGTGATAGCCAGTTTGGCAGTGATCCAGTTTTGGGAATTCTGGCCAACGCTTTTCTAAAGAGACCTTAGAACCACAAATCAAGCTCACGCTGTGCAGCGTCAATAGAGTCCGAACCGTGAACTAGATTTTGCACAACTTTGGTTCCCCAATCGCGACCAAGGTCGCCGCGGATGGTCCCCGGAGCTGCCATTGTGGGCTCGGTGCTGCCAGCAAGAGACCTAAAGCCCTCAATTACTCGGTGTCCTTCAAGCTCGATTGCGACAATCTGCCCTGAAAGCATGAACTCCATCAGTGGTTCATAAAACGCTTTACCCTCATGCTCGGCATAGTGCTTTGCCAGAAGCTCGCGAGTCGGGGAAACTTTTTGTAATTTGGCAACCGAATAGCCTTTTGACTCGCAGCGCAGGATGATCTGGCCAATTAGGTTTCGACGCACAGCGTCAGGCTTCAATAAAACTAGTGTTTTCTCAGTCATTACTCTCCTCTTCCTTCTTCTTTAGATATGCTTCGCGTCCGCGATCAATGGTTGAGCCTGCGACCAGCGCCCAAATCCATAGACCCACTAGCGCTAATCCAATAATGAACATTCCCCAAAGGTAGAAACCGCTGAACACAATCCCAGCCTGAAGCACCGAACCCACCCAGTAACCAAAAGGCCTGGACAAAATCCCCGGGGTCAGAATGCACAAAATCGCCCAGCTCAGACCAATTGCCCAGATCCACTGGATGGCTGGAAGCGAATCGGAATTATCGGCACTTTTCAGACCGAAAGCGGCCAGAGTTGCAAAGAAGACCACAAAAGACTCGAACCCCAGAACTATGGAGGCTAATAATCGCTTCGAAGACCTAGCTTTCTTCATCTTCTATATCCTCTCTCAATTCACCGAGAATTTCTCCAATGAGATAAAGCGAACCTGTCACAAATAATGCCGCTTCATTTTGGCCGGCAAGTTCGAGGGCCCTTGCGTACGCGGCTCTTGGGTCATCAAGCGTTAGCACTACATTGCCGCCTTGCTCAATCAATTCCTCAGCAAGCTCCTCGGCCTTGAGGCCGCGAACTCCCGGTGCGGTGGTGACCACAATTTCATCAAACATCCCAGCGAACTCATAAGCGGTTGCAGGAATGTCCTTGTCCGCCAAAATTCCGATCAAACCGACCGTTTTAGGTGCCGCAAACTGCCATTGAATGGCCCTCGCCAGCGCCCTAGCGCCGGCTGGGTTATGAGCCCCATCCAGAATTACAAGCGGCTCCTTGGAGACTACTTGCAGCCTCCCGGGGCTAACCGCATCGGCAAGCGCCGCTCTTAAGACCTCATCGGCAATCGCTCTGGTGCCCTCGCCCAGAAAAAGCTCAACCGCGATTATTGCGGTGGCGGCGTTATGGGCCTGGTGCTCCCCCATGATTGGCATCCAAACCAATGGGTAGTTTCCCGCAATTCCCTGCACCGAAAATCTGACACCGTAACCATCGGGGGTTATGTCGCTTATAAAAAAGTCTCTGCCGGCAAATTTCACACCGTGCTCGGTTTGACCGTCGATTATTTGGGCGACGCTCTCCTGCTGAATAGAGGAAACCACAAGTGATTTGGGCTTGATTATGCCCGCCTTGGTTCGAGCTATTTGTTCTACGGTGTCACCAAGGCTCTTGGTGTGATCTAGGTCGATATCGGTAAACACCGCGACATCGCCGTCAGCCACATTCGTTGAATCCCACTCGCCACCCATGCCAACTTCTAAAACCAGCACGTCTATTGGGGCGTCCGAAAATAGCTGAAAAGCTAGCGCAGAAAGCGCCTCAAAAAATGTCAGCCTCGGTTCGCCCTCGGCGACCAACTGAGCATCCACCAACTCGATAAGGTCAATGTTCTCTTCGTAGCAAGCGATGAACTCTTCGTCAGATACCGGTTCACCGCTGAGCACGATGCGCTCACTAAAATTCATCAAATGCGGGCTTGTGAGCCTGCCGGTGCGTAAGCCGTGCTCCAATAAGATGCGCTCAATAAGTCTTGCAGTGGAGGTTTTTCCATTAGTTCCGGTGATGTGGATAACACCGTAGTTGCGCTGCGGATCCCCCATCAGCTCGACTGCTCGACTAGTTGGCTCTAGCCTCGGCCTAACCTGGTGCTCCGGCTGCCGAGAGTAAAGCTCTTTCAGAACCTCGGCCATCCTGACCGAAGAGTCTTGAGCGCTCAACTCTTTTCCAGCTCAATGGCAATTGCGAAACCCTCGCCTACGGTCAAATCGCCAAACACGCTTCCCACCCTTAGTTCCAGTTTCGTAGCGAGCGTCTCGGTGGCAATGAACTCGGTGTGCTCGGTAAAAGCGGCTAATGTCTCTTGGTCCGAAGTTAATGTCAAAGTGATGCGGTCAGAGACGTCTAGACCAGCATCCTTTCTCGCCTGCTGAATCAAGCGAACTGCATCACGGGCAATTCCCTCCTTTTCCAGCGCGGGGGTTAGAACGGTGTTTAACAACACAAAACCTGAGTCGGTGACTCCAACTCGCTGCGAATCAGAATCTCCAGCAGCGACCATCGTGATTTCGTATTCACCTTCCAGCAGTGCTGTTCCATCTACCTCAACCTGACCGGCAGTCAGATTCCAGTTGCCAGCCTTGGACGCTTTAATAATGCGCTGAACATCACCACCGACTCTTGGTCCGAGGGTTCTCGCATTCACGCTAAGCGACTTTGTCAATCCAAACTCACTGGCCACTTGTTCGGTGGCTTCCACAACGCGAATGCTCTTCACGTTTAGCTCATCGGCAATCAAATCTGCGTAAGCACCCAGAGTCTTTGAGTTTTCCGCCGCGATAACCAATTCCTGAAGCGGTAGCCGAACCCTAAGTCCAGCGGCTTTTCGCAGCGAAAGCGCAACCGATGCGGCCTCTCGAATTGTGTCCATGTCCCTAACTAATTGATCATCTACCGCAAATTCTGCAGCGTCTGGCCAAAGCTCAAGGTGGACACTTCGACCCCCGGTAATCCCGCGCCACATCTCCTCGCTAGCCAGTGGCAATAGGGGCGCTATGACTCGAAGGGTTGCTTCGAGAACGGTATAAAGCGTGTCAAAGGCGTCCTTGTCCCCCGCCCAAAAGCGGTCTCTAGATCGCCGAATGTACCAATTGGTTAACACCTCAGCGAACTCTCTGACCCGAGCACTGGCCGAATAACTATCGAACTGATCCAGATCTTTTGTAACCTGCAAAATTAGCTGATTGGTCTTGGCCAGGATGTAGCGATCTAGAAGCTGTGGGGAACTTTGTGAGGGACTGGCTTCATAATTCGCAGCATTGGCGTAGAGGGCAAAAAAGTAATAGCTATTCCAGATCGGCAATAGTGCCTGGCGAACACCCTCGCGAATACCCTGCTCGGTCACCGTAAGGTTTCCGCCGCGCAAGATTGGTGATGACATCAAAAACCAGCGCATGGCATCTGATCCATCTCGGTCAAACACCTCGTTCACATCGGGATAGTTCCTCAGTGACTTGGACATTTTCTGCCCGTCATTACCCAACACAATGCCGTGGCTAATAGCGTTTTTGAATGCCGGCCTATCAAATAAAGCGGTTGATAAAACGTGCAGGGTGTAAAACCAGCCGCGAGTTTGACCGCTGTATTCCACGATGAAATCGCCGGGGTTATGCGAATCAAACCAATCCTGATTTTCAAATGGATAGTGAACCTGAGCAAATGGCATCGAGCCGGATTCGAACCAGCAATCCAAAACCTCGGGAACCCTGCGCATCATAGATTTGCCGGTTGGATCATCCGGGTTGGGCCTTACCAAATCATCAATCACCGGGCGGTGAAAATCGCTCGGGCGAACTCCGAAATCTGCCTCTAGCTCATCCAGCGAACCGTAAACATCGAGTCTTGGATAATTCGGGTCATCAGATTTCCAGACCGGAATCGGTGCGCCCCAGAACCTGTTTCTCGAGATTGCCCAATCGCGAACATTCTCCAGCCACTTGCCGAAGCTGCCGTGCTTGGTGTGCTCGGGAACCCAGTTGATCTCCTCATTAAGTTCTAGCATTCGACCGCGCAATTTGGTGGTCTCTACGAACCAAGAGGAGACCGCCTTATAAATTAGCGGGCTCTTGCAGCGGTAGCAGTGCGGATAGCTGTGCTCATAAGAAGCCTGCCTCAGAAGACGCCCATTGATCTTCAGGTCCTTGGTGATCTCTTTATTCGCGTCAAACACGTGCTGGCCTTGGTAGGGGCCAATAACACTTAAAAATTCGCCGCGCTCATTGATTGAGACATAGGTTGGGATACCGGCCAATTGGCAAAGGTTTTGGTCATCTTCACCATAAGCCGGCGCCTGGTGCACGATTCCGGTGCCATCGGTATCGGCGACATAGTCACCCACCAGGACCTGCCAGGCATTTTGGATGTCGAACACCTCAGCATCGGCATAGAAATCGAAAATCCGCTTGTATTTCAAACCCGAAAGTTGCTCACCAAGATAGCGAGCCTCGATTGCGGCGGCCGCATCCTCCGCCGACTCGTAACCCAAATCCTTGGCGTAGTTACCCAATAACTTGCTGGCAATCATCACTTTTCCGCCCGCCAGGTTTTGACCTCGATCTTGAACTACCGCGTATTCAATCTTGGGCCCGACCGCCAAGGCAAAGTTTGTCGGCAAGGTCCAAGGGGTTGTGGTCCAAGCCAAAAGCTCCACGCCATCTAGCGGATTGCCCGGGGCGAGTATTGGGAATGAGACCGTTACCGATTGATCTTGGCGTGGCTTATAGACATCTTCATCCATGCGCAGCTCGTGATTTGAAAGCGGTGTCTCGCAGCGCCAGCAGTATGCCAAAACCTTAAAGCCCTCGTAAATCAGACCTTTTTTGTGAAGCTCCTTGAATGCCCAAAGCACACTCTCGGTGTAGTCCTGATCAAGGGTTTTGTAATCGTTGTCAAAATCCACCCAGCGAGCCTGGCGAGTCACATAAGAACGCCAATCTTCGGTGTACTTCAAGACCGAGGTTTTACAAAACTCGTTGAATTTGGCGACCCCAAATTTCTCAATCTCGGGTCTACCAGATATACCCAGTAGGCGTTCGGCCTCTACCTCCGCCGGCAAACCATGGGTATCCCAACCGAATCTGCGCTCCACGCGAAGCCCGCGCATTGTTTGGTAGCGCGGCACTAAATCCTTTGCATAACCAGTGAGCAGATGGCCATAGTGCGGCAGCCCGTTTGCAAAGGGAGGGCCATCATAAAAGACGAACTCCGGTGCCTCTTCGGCTAGCCGCTGGTCAATAGAAGCTTGAAAGGAGTTGTCCTTATCCCAATAATCTAAGACTTCTATTTCAAGGTTGGGAAATGAAGGAGAGGCGACTGGATTGTCGATAAGTGGCTTGTGCTTTGGATACATCACGGCTTTCGGAAAATGTTGAGGTAAGAACAATGTTAATCTAGTTCGGTTGTCTACCGGAAAGTTCGCCAAAGTGAATGAATCTAATCCTGCGCCACTCAGGCCTGCCAGTATCCCCGAAAAAGCCACAGTAGATGGCCTGGAGGCCAAGTGGGCACCAGTTTGGGAACAAAATGGGGTTCACTCATTTGATGAATCAGCCGCAAAGTCAAACATCTTTTCTATTGACACCCCGCCGCCGACAGCCTCCGGGTCACTTCATGTTGGTCACGTTTTTTCTTATACCCACACCGATGTGGTCGCTCGTTATCAAAGAATGTGCGGCAAGGACGTTTTTTATCCCATGGGCTGGGACGATAACGGTCTGCCAACTGAACGACGCGTGCAGAACTATTACGGCGTGCGCTGTGACCCAACATTGGCTTATCAGATCAACTTCTCCCCACCGCAAGTTGGTGGCGAAAACAAATCTTCAAAGGCTGCCGATCAGCTCCCAATTTCGAGGCGCAACTTTATTGAGCTTTGCGAAGCCCTCACCGAAGAAGATGAGAAAACCTTTGAAAATCTCTGGCGCGACCTTGGGCTTTCTGTTGACTGGGCGCAGAGCTACCGAACCATATCTAAAGAATCTCAAAGGGTCTCTCAGCAGGCTTTTTTGAACAACCTTTCAAGGGGCGAGGCCTACATGGCCATGGCTCCAACACTTTGGGATGTCACCTTCCGGACCGCAGTGGCTCAGGCGGAACTTGAAGACCGGGAGATGCCGGGTGCCTATCACAGGGTTGGTTTTGAGGGCCCCGAGGGCACTATCTACATTGAGACAACCAGGCCAGAGCTAATCCCGGCCTGCGTTGCACTAGTGGCGAACCCGGATGATGAGCGATACGCACACCTATTTGGCAAAACAGCGAAAACCCCGCTGTTCGGGGTAGAGGTTCCAATCCTTGCCCATCGCCTCGCCCAAAAGGACAAGGGTTCAGGCATTGCAATGATTTGCACCTTTGGAGATGTGACCGATGTCATCTGGTGGCGAGAGCTGAGCCTGCCAACCCGGGCAATCCTTGGCTGGGATGGCAGAATTCTCAGCGAGGCGCCCGAAGAAATCTCAAACTCTAAGAACCCTGGCCTTTTTGATGAGATCGCCGGGAAAACTGTCTTTAGCGCCAAGGACATACTCGTCAAGGCCTTGATTGAATCAGGCGAGATGATCGGAGAGCCAAAGCCGATCACCCATCCGGTGAAATTCTTTGAAAAAGGCGATAAGCCCCTGGAGATCGTTTCCACTAGGCAGTGGTACATAAAAAACGGCGGAAAGGATCAAGCTCTTTCCCAAAAGCTCCTGGATCACGGAAAAGAAATCGGTTTCCACCCGAAATTTATGCGGGTCCGCCTGGAGGACTGGATTAATGGTCTAAACGGGGACTGGTTAGTATCCCGGCAAAGGTTTTTCGGTGTTCCGATTCCAATCTGGTACCCATTGGACCAAGATGGCAACCCTGATTACCAAAACCCCATCGCGCCAAGTTCCGAGTCGCTCCCAGTAGACCCTTCATCCGAGACTCCGGTGGGCTTTAATGAAGCGCAACGAGGTCAGGCCAATGGATTTATTGGCGAATTAGATATTCTCGACACCTGGGCGACATCCTCACTAACCCCGCAGCTCGCTGGTGGCTGGCTAACAAAACCTGAGCTTTTTGAAAAGGTCTTCCCATTTGATGTTCGTCCGCAAGGTCAAGATATCATCCGAACCTGGCTCTTCTCAACACTTTTGAGAAGTGAACTTGAGCACGGCGAATCACCCTGGAAAAACGCTGCCATTTCGGGCTGGATACTAGATCCAGACCGAAAGAAGATGTCAAAGTCCAAAGGCAACGTTGTTGTTCCAAATGAGATCTTAGAAACCCACGGTTCTGATGCCGTGCGCTATTGGGCTACCTCGGCTCGGCTCGGAACAGACGCCGCATTCGATGAAGGTCAGATGAAGATTGGCCGCAGACTGGCAACCAAGTTGCTAAATGCCGCCCGCTTCGCTCTGAGCTTTGAACTACCTGGTGACGTAACCGAAATCACCGAGCCAATTGACAAGGCAATGCTGTCCGGGCTCCAAGAGGTTATTGTGGGCGCCACCAAAGCATTCGAAAACTTCGACCACACCAAAGCGCTCGAACTAACCGAATCCTTCTTCTGGTCTTTTACCGACGACTACATGGAGTTGGTAAAAGAACGCGTTTGGGCTAATGGAGAATTCTCTGACCAGGAGACTGGCTCAGGTGTGATTGCGCTGCGCGAAGCGCTGAGCGTTTTAGTTCGCCTATTCGCTCCCGTAGTACCGTTTGCGGCGGAAGAGGTTTGGAGCTGGTGGCAAGAAGGGTCTGTGCATCTTGCCCCATGGCCCTCGACCGAACTCATCGGCTTCAGCGATGACTCTTTACTCAAACCCGCTGCAGCTTCACTTATTTTGATTCGCAAGGCCAAATCGGATGCGAAGTTGTCGATGAAAGCCGAGATCAAAACGGCCAAGCTTTCAGGGCCAAAGAATCAGCTCGACAAACTTGCCAAAGACCTAAAGGCTGCCGGCAAAATTCGCGAGCTATTACTTATGGAAGCATCTGATATCTCACTTAGTGATTTGGAGTTTGTGCTCGAGGGATAGTCTTTTGGTATGAATAATCCGCTGCTATCAAAAAGCACCCTTGAATTCGAACTTCCAGATTTCCAAAGCCTCAAAGACGAGCACTACATGCCGGCTTTTGAGAATGCGGTTACAGAGCACAACAAGCAAATTTCGAGCATCCTAAACACGCTTGACGTCAGTTTTGACAACACAATTGTTGCTCTGGAAAAAGCGGGGGGGCTTCTGAACAGCGTGTTGATGGTCTTTTATAATCGAAGCGCTTCTGATACAAACGACCAGATTCAAAATCTTGAAGCGGAAATTGGCCCAAGACTCGCCGCCCACAACGACTCAATCATGCTGAACCCCGACCTATTTGCGCGGCTACTAATTCTTGAGGGAATGAGGGATAAAGGTCACCTTGAGCTTGATCAGCAAAGCGACTGGCTGCTAACCAAGTACCTCAAAGATTTCCGATTCGCAGGAGCCGATTTAGAAGACGAAGAAAGGGCCCGAGTCACCCAAATCAATGAGCGTCTAAGCTCGCTCGAGGCTGAATTTGATAAGCGCCTAATGGCAGACACCAACGATCTTGCAGTGAATCTGGAAACTGATGAACAACTCGGAGGCCTCTCGAAATCCGAATTGGCATCCTTGAAACAGGCCGCTTCAGACCGGGATCAAACCGGCTACACCATTCCACTGTTGAACTATTCCGGCCACCCGCTACTAGCGAATTTGGAAGATCGTCCGCTGCGCCAAGAACTAATGCAACGAGCGCTTTCTCGCGGCTCAAGGGGCAATGCCAACGACACCTCAGGGCTGGTACGGGAGCTATTAGATCTGAGGCGCGAAAAGTCGGCTCTATTCGGCTACCAGAACTTCGCGCAATACGTAACCTCTCAGCAAACCGCGCAAACTCCTGAGCGAATCCACGAGGTGCTGCGCGGAATAGCACCGGCTGCCAGAAGAAATGCTGAGACCGAAGCCTCGACGCTAGAGATGATATTGCAAGATGAGATTCCGAACGCCAAATTAGAATCCTGGGACTGGGATCGATTCACCGAACAGGTTCGAGAGAACCGTTTCTCGATTGATACCTCTGTGCTAAAGCCTTATTTCGAGCTCTGGCGAGTCCTGGAGGACGGGGTCTTCTTCGCGGCCGGAAAGCTCTACGGCCTAGAATTCTCAAGGCGCGAAGACCTCATCGCCTACCACCCCGACGCTCGGGTGTACCAGGTAAATAATGATGACGGTTCGGCTCGCGGGCTTTACATCTTCGACCCTTATGCCAGAACCTCAAAGCGAGGCGGGGCATGGATGAATAACCTGGTCGATCAGTCCACCCTGCTTGAAAAGTTGCCCGTGGTGGTAAATAACATGAACATTCCAAAGCCCGCCGCTGGTGATGCGGCCCTTATGACCTTTGATGAGGTTTCAACCCTTTTCCACGAGTTCGGCCACGCTCTGCACGGTCTTTTGTCTAATGTGTTGTACCCAAGATTCTCCGGTACTAATGTCGAGCGCGACTTCGTGGAATTCCCATCCCAGGTTAATGAGATGTGGATGCTATGGCCAGAGGTCTTGGAGAACTACGCCGTGCACTTTGAAACTGGCGAGAAGCTATCGCTCGAGTGGGTTGACAAGCTAAGCGCAGCCGAAGGGTTCAATCAGGGTTTTGAGACCACTCACTACCTGCAGGCAGCGATACTCGATTTAGCACTTCACGAAGCCCCAGAAACGCCCGATGACATCGAGGCATTTGAGGCCAAGGCGATTAAGGATTACGGACTAGATTTCAGAGCTGTTCCGACTAGGTATCGCCCAAATTACTTTGCCCACATTTTTGCAGGTGGGTATGCCGCTGGATACTACGGTTACATCTGGAGTGAGATTCTAGATGCCGACACGGTGGAGTGGTTCAAAGAACACGGTGGTCTGACCCGAGAAAATGGCCAGCGATTCTCGGAGCACTTGCTATCAAGGGGTGGTTCTAAGGACTCCATGGAGTTAGTGGCGGAATTCTTAGGCAGAGCCCCGAAGATTGGCCCGCTTTTGAATCGAAGAGGTCTGAACTAACGCTTTTTTGTGAAGAGCCAAATTAGGACGCCAGCAGTCAAGGCCCAGAAAGCTCCGCCAATTCCAAAGACTGTAATGCCCGCGGCCCCGATGATGAAGGTTGCCACTCCCGCTAAACGCAATCTTTCTTCGCTTACCGCAGTTCTGAGAGATCCGGCAAATGTGTTCAAAAGCGCTAAGCCGGCCAGAGAAAGCAAAAGCTCACTTGGGACAGCTAGCACGAATGCAGCAAAAGGCGCTGCAAATACCCCAAAAAGAATATAAACCACGCCGCCAAAACTCGCCGCTATCCACCTGCGATTGGGATCTTTGGCCGCCTGCTCATCGGCGTTGAGGGCCGCAGTAATCGCCGCGAGGTTCAAGCCGAAACCCCCAAAGAGGCTGGTGACAGCAGAGCCTAAACCGGTTGCCCTAAAAACTTTTCCAGAAGGGATCTGGTAACCCAAACCGCTCATGATCGCTAACCCGGGCAGGTTTTGAGAGGCCATAGTTATCAAATACAACGGCACACCTATGGCCAAAATAATTGCCCCATCAAAAACCGGACTTACAAAAGAAAACTCAGGCAAAAAACTGCCTTGAGAGATGTCCTTGGCCTCAGGACTCAACCAAATCAATAAAAAACCCAGTGCAATCGAAACTGGCGATGCCCAGATTGGTAAAAAACGATTGAGTAGCAGCCACAGAATAACCGGGGGCAAAATCAAAAGCGGGTAGTCCACTCCAGCATGAACCGTTGCAACAACAAAGGGGAACACCACACCAGCCAACATTGCCGCGGATATTTGCGGCGGAATTTTAGCCACCAACTTGCCCAGCGCCGGCCACAAGCCGGTTAATAAAATAAGAAGGCTAGAGACTAAAAATGCACCGACTGCCTTATCGAAAGTTATACCCAGTATCTGAGAGCTCGCTAAAAAGGCCGCGCCAGGAGTCGACCACACCACACTGATTGGCATTTTGAGCCAGACACTTAGACCAATTGACAAAACCCCGTAACCAAAAAGCATCACCGCTAGGGCGGTTGCGGTTTGAGCTGAGCTCGCACCCATCGCCGTCAGGCCGGCAATCGCAATTCCAAAGGTGGCGATTGAGCCGGTAGTGGAAGCAACGGTCCCGGCTAAATACGGGGCCAGCTTTTGGGAAGAGGGTTTGATTTTATTGCCTAGGCAGTCTTGTCTTTGAGCTGCTCTATAAGGGGCAGCACCTTGGGCAAAACCTTGTCGGTCACAATTTCGGCGGTGATCACAACGCGCCCCTGTTCTTCAGACCCAGGAAGCTCGAACATCACTGGACCCAGAATTTCTTCAAGAATGGCCCTTAGGCCCCTAGCTCCGGTTTCACGCTCGAGTGCTTGATCGGCGATAAGAGCAATTGCCTCGGGCGTGAACTCCAACTCGAAACCATCAATCTCAAACATCCTTTGATATTGCTTGATTAGAGCATTCTTGGGCTCGGTCAAAATCGATATCAGGGAAGGCTTGTCAAGTTGCTCCACTGTGGCTACAACTGGGAGTCGGCCTATGAATTCTGGAATTAGGCCAAACTTTCGCAAATCCTCTGGCAGTACCTGTTTGAAAATATCGTTGGATTCAGTTTTTTCTTTCAGCGGCGACCCGAAACCAATTCCTTTTTTGCCGGTTCGCTCTCCCACAATGGCCTCGAGGCCAGCGAACGCCCCGGCCACAATGAATAAGACATTGGTGGTGTCAATCTGAATGAAGTCTTGCTGAGGGTGCTTGCGACCCCCCTGCGGTGGCACCGATGCAATGGTGCCCTCAAGAATCTTCAAAAGGGCCTGCTGGACACCTTCGCCCGACACATCTCTAGTAATCGAAGGGTTTTCCGACTTGCGCGAAATCTTGTCAATCTCATCGATGTAGATAATCCCGCTCTCGGCACGCTTGGGATCATAATCAGCGGCCTGCAAGAGTTTCAACAGGATGTTCTCAACATCCTCGCCGACGTATCCAGCCTCGGTGAGTGCCGTGGCATCAGCAACGGCGAAAGGCACATTCAGCCTTTTAGCCAGGGTTTGGGCCAGGTAAGTTTTGCCGCAACCGGTAGGACCAATCATCAAGATATTGGACTTTGTGATTTCAATATCGTCGTGACTAGCACCCTTGTTGGTGAGAGTTCCCGCTGCTCTGATTCGCTTGTAGTGGTTATAAACCGCAACCGCTAGTTGCTTTTTTGCGGAATCCTGACTAATCACATACTCGTCTAAAAATGCCTTTATTTCCTTGGGGTTCGGTAACTCGATTGATACAATCGACTCCGCAGCGTGAGTGCCTAGTTCCTCTTCAATGATTTCGTTGCACAGTTCGATGCACTCATCACAAATGTAGACCGTGGGTCCTGCGATGAGCTTGCGAACCTGCTTTTGGCTTTTGCCACAAAAGTTGCACTTGAGTAGGTCGCTGGTCTCGCTCAAAGTCATCCTCAAAGCCTATAGTCCTAATTCAGGAAACTAGGTGTTCCCTGCCGCTTTAGTGGCTTTTGCGCGAAGCCAAGACTTGATCGATAAGGCCGTACTCCAGAGCCTCTTGAGAGGTCAAGATTTTATCTCTATCAATGTCCTTCGAGACTTGAGCTTCATCGCGACCAGTGTGCTTCGCTAATGTGAACTCGAGCCATTCGCGCATGCGCATGATTTCCCTGGCCTGAATCTCAATGTCCGATGCTTGACCCTGACCTCCGCCACCAGAAGATGGCTGGTGGATCAAAAGCCGTGCGTTTGGAAGCGCTAGGCGCTTACCTGGAGCACCGGCAGCTAGCAATACCGCAGCAGCCGAAGCCGCTTGACCCAAACAGACGGTCTGAATTTGAGGCTTTATGTATTCCATGGTGTCGTAGATGGCAGTCAAGGCCGTGAAGGAACCACCCGGAGAGTTTATGTACAAAGTAATGTCGCGGTCCGGGTCCTGAGACTCAAGCACCAGTAGCTGAGCCATGATGTCATCGGCCGAAGCGTCGTCAACCTGAACACCCAAAAACACGATTCGGTCCTCGAACAACTTGGAGTATGGGTTGTGGCGCTTAATGCCGTAAGAGGTGCGCTCTTCAAAGTCGGGAAGAATGTAGCGGGCTTGCGGCATTGCTTCTGGATTAAAACTGGTCATGATTAGGCCTTCCCTACGCCGGTTGAACGGCTTGCATACTCTTGAATCTGATCGATAAAGCCGTATTCCAAAGCTTCCTGAGCGGTGAACCAGCGGTCGCGGTCACCATCGAGCATGACTTCCTCCACGGTTTTACCGGTCTGCTCAGCGGTAATCGCCGCTAGCTGGCGCTTCATGGACATAATCAGCTCGGCTTGAGTCTGAATGTCGGCAGCAGTTCCTCCGAAGCCACCCGAGGGCTGGTGCAGTAGCACGCGAGTGTTTGGGGTTGCGTAACGCTTGCCCTTGGCACCTGATGACAACAAGAACTGCCCCATCGATGCGCACATGCCGATTCCAACGGTGACTATGTCATTGGGGACATACTGCATGGTGTCGTAGATTGCCATACCGGCGGTTATCGAACCGCCCGGAGAGTTGATGTATAAAAAGATGTCTTTTTCGGCATCCTCTGCTGCCAAAAGCAGGATCTTTGCGCAAATTTCGTTCGCATTAGTGTCTCTTACCTCGCTGCCCAACCAGACAATACGATCTTTCAAAAGGCGATCGAATACGCCGTTTAATTCCATTGGTGTGTTTGCCATTTAGAGCTACTCCTTAGCTATCTAAAGATAAACGATAGCTACCGAATGGCCAATTTGACCCGCTTGTTCGCCTAAGGCGTTAGGCGGTTATCGAAACCTTGGCGCCCTTGGAGTCTGAAATCTCGGCCAGAGCCACCAAAACATCCACCGCTTTACGGCGTGAAAGCTCTTCGACAAAGGAGGGAACTTGCCCGGCGTTGGCAACCTGCTTGATGAAATCGTTTGGCTCCATGTTGTAGTTACGAGAGGCAAAGGCTAAGTACTCGATTAGCTCCTGGTCCTCTACCTTGACCTCTTCGGCCTCGGCAACCGCATCCAAAAGAATCTGAACCTGGTAGTTCTTCTCGGTCTCCTCGGTTACCTCTTTGCGGTGGGCATCGTCTTTTTCGCGCCCCTCCCCAGCTAAGTGGTTCTCAACCTCGCGACTGATTGTCTCCTGCGATAATGGAATCTTGGCCTTTAGCAAAAGCTCGTCAACGATTAGATCGCGGGCCTGAAGAATCTGCTTCTGCACCATGGCCTTTTCGATGCCCGCCTCTATATCGGCCTTAAGTTCAGCAATGGTGTCAAATTCACTGGCTAGCTGGGCAAATTCGTCATCCGCTTTTGGCAGCTCGCGCTCCTGAACGGCGGTTAGAGTCATGGTGACTTCGGCCTCTTTACCGGCTTCGTCACCGCCAACCAGCTTGGAACGGAAAGTCGTGGTCTCGCCAGCAGTCAAGGTGTCTAGAGCCTCATCGATGCCATCCAAAAGCTGACCGGAACCAATTTCGTAGGAGATGTCTTTCACGTTGTCAATCTGCTTGCCCTCAATCTGGGCGGCTAGATCTATTGTGGTGAAATCTCCCATTTTTGCCGGGCGGTCAACTTCTACAAGAGTCCCAAAGCGAGCACGGAGAGCATCAAGCTCGGTCTCGATGTCCATCTTGGCTACCTTGACGGTGTCGACCTTGATTTGCATCCCCTTATAGTCGGGAAGCTTGAACTCTGGGCGAACCTCAACCTCTAGTTCGATAATTAGGGTCTTGTCCGGTTCGCTGGCGCTAGGCGCACTTTTCACCTCTGCCTGAGGGGTGCTCAGTGGCCGAAGCTTCTCTGACTGAATTGCTTCGCGGTAGAAGCTGTCCATGCCATCGTTGATGGCTTGGGCCAGTATCGAATCTTTTCCAACCCGCTGATCCAAAATCTTGGCCGGAACATTACCCTTCCGAAAACCGGGAATATTCACCTGCGAAGAGATCGTCTTATAGGCAGCATCCAAGGCAGGCTTGAAAGTTGCCTGGTCCACCTCAATGGTGAGCTTGACGCGTGTTGGGTTTAGCTTTTCTACAGTGGTTTTCAACTACTTCTCCAAGAGATAGACGGACTCAATCGACCAAATGGTCGGGATGACAGGATTTGAACCTGCGACCCTCTGTTCCCAAAACAGATGCGCTACCAAGCTGCGCTACATCCCGGATCCGATCTGCACTTCCGAGCAGAACTCTGAAACTCTACCCCATACAATGGTCATACACCTAACGGTGTTTCGCGAGTGTAGCTCAATGGTAGAGCCTCAGTTTTCCAAACTGATGGTGCGGGTTCGATTCCCGTCACTCGCTCCATTTATCTCTGGCAGCTCGCGCACCAGTAAAGCTTTCTAGCCTGCATTAGCCCAATGCTGATGGGGCAAAAACACACTCGACATTCGAGCCCCTCACGCTTATAAACCTGGTAGCGATCGAGCCTTGGAACCTTCGCATTTAGGTAACCATCACGAGTGAGCATTAACCCGGTCTTCACCCCGAGTGCCATCAAGACCACCGCATCATTCCAGATGCCAACCAGAATCTCTTGCGGAACGGATTTGCCTGCGGTGAAGGGATTCAATCCGGCCCGGAACAGAAGCTCCGCCCGATAGACATTGCCGATTCCCGCGATCACGCTCTGATCCATCAGCAATTGACCGATGGGTGAGTTGCTCTTTGCGACTCGCTGTAAAAATCGGGTTAATTGACTCAAATCTTTATCGGGCCACAGTGGATCCGGACCCAAGCGGTCATACACCTCTTGCACCCCGGCCTGATCAATCAACTCGCATATGGTTGGGCCCCTTAGGTCGGCGATCAAACCCCCGCTTTGGAAACGGGCCCTTACCTGGCCCACGGGGTCTTTTTCAACTTTAGAAAAACCCCACTTGCCAAATATGCCCAGGTGGATTCGGATTGTTCCCGATTCAAAATGCAGAAACATTTGCTTACCGATAGCGCTTGCCTCGATCAGCTCTTGTCCGGAAACAAGAGCCGAGTCAACAAATCTTCCCTGCGGGGATGTGATTTTTAGAGGCGAGTTTTTGAAATCTTTATTGAATCGATTTGCTATCCGCCGAACGCTGTGACCCTCGGGCATTTATTAGTAGCTAACCAATCCGGTTTGTTCAAACAGCGAGATTTTGTCTATCCGGCGAACATGACGTTCGTCATTGGAAAAACCTGCTCCGATAAAAGTCTTCACCAGCTCAAGGACCTCGGCTTGAGAATGCTGCCTCGCACCCAGTGCGCAGACATTGGCATCATTATGGTCTCTGGCCAACGCCGCAGTCTCAGGATTCCAAATCAAAGCCGCACGAATCCCAGACACCTTATTTGCGGCAATTTGCTCACCGTTACCGCTTCCCCCAAGAACAATCCCCAGTGCTTCAATACCTCTGGATTGATCCTCAACAACACCCTTCGCGCAGGCTATGCAAAAGCCTGGATAGTCATCGAGGGCGTCATAAACCGAAGGGCCGTGATCGATCATTTCGTGTCCCATTAGTGAGAGCTCAGTCACCAAAAAGGCGCTGAGCTCCATGCCGGCGTGGTCAGTGGCGATGTGGATTCTCATGTGTTCCTAACTATTGAAAAACTAGCCGATTACTGTTGAAGAGTGGGTTCCCACCATAAAGCCTAAAACCAGATCACGAGCTATTTTCGCTCCAGGCTACTTCTGTTGAATCTAAGCAATAAAGATGCAGTGAAGGCTGTAATTAATACGTAAGTAAGAGTCAGAGCCTGAAGCTCAAACCCAATCACGATTGGTGCCGCCAGGGCGGCGATAACCATGGAGAACTCACCTCTTGGAATCAAAAACCCAGTAACCCTCAGAGCGCTTGACTTATCGCTCATGTCCCTAGTGACCCACCAACCAACCACGTACTTTCCGGCAATCCCGAAAATCGAAAGCAAAATGGCTAGCGGAAGCACGGCCGGAATATCAGCCGGGTCGGTTGTAATTCCAAAAAATAAAAAGAAGATTGCGGCAAAGATGTCTCTAATTGGGGTCAATTTCGCACGAGCCGTTTCTGCAATCTCACCGGTAAGTAGAAGCCCCAATAAAAATGCTGCGACCACACCCGAAAAGCCAATCATGTCCGCCAGCCCAGCGGCCAAAAGTGCCGCACCAAAAACCGTTAGAAGAAGCCCGCCCGGTACGTTCGGGTCAAGAATCTTGACTAGCTTCGAAGAGCCCTTAAAGCTCAGCAAGATAACCAACCCGGTAATGACCAAGGCGATTGAGACCGAAATTAGGCCGCTAACCGCAGAGACTCCCAGAACCACGGAGGTTAAAAGTGGCAGGTAGGGAGCGAGAGCGAGGTCTTCAAAAACTAAGATCCCGATTGCGCGCTTTGACACCTCTGAGCGCTGAACGCCCATTTCCTTTATTAGCTGCGCCCCAATCCCCGAGGAGGAGACATAGGTGATGCCCGCGAGTGCAAGAGCTGCCCCGGGGCCCCAACCCAAAATAATCGCAATAACAAAACCGGGAATCGCATTGGCTAGAACATCGACAAGACCCGCCGACTTGCGCTCCTTAAAGGCCTTGGAGAGATCGTAGGAGCTGTACTCGAGCCCTAGAAGGAGTAACAGCATGATTGCGCCGATTTGAGCGCCAGTGGTCAAAAACTCTTCGCTCAGAGAAAGCGGAATCAGTCCACCTTCGCCAAGAGCCAGGCCCATCAGTAAATAGAGCGGAACCACCGAAAACTTCAATCGACTCGCTATAAATGCCACAATCCCGAGTGCTAACAGAGCTGCGCCAATTTCCGCCAAAAGCGCTGAGGTCTGCAGGTCGGTGCTGGCCGAGAGAAAATGATGTGGCATGGTCCATTATCTCGGAACTTCCTCTTGGTTATTTGCCTCTAGGCTGGTTGTAACAAACACTTAATGGAGTGAAAATGCCAGGTGAAAATCTAACCCGCCAAGAAGCATCCGATCGTGCGAGCAAGATACACGTCCATAACTACCTAGTTGAACTAGATGTCACAGTTGATGAAAAGACCTTCCAAAGCAAGACCACGGTCCACTTTGATAGCAATACCAATGGTTATGACAGCTTTATCGATGCGCAAATGGCTTCGATTCAATCAATCGAGCTCAATGGCGAAGCGTTAGACCCAAAGACTCATTCGGATAAGGACCGAATTCAACTGCCCAACCTGCAAAATCAAAACATCTTGACTGTCATCGCATTGGGCAAATACTCAAACACTGGCGAGGGACTGCACCGCTTTGTCGACCCGGTGGACCAAGAGGTTTATCTCTACACCCAATTTGAGGTTCCCGACTCGCGCCGAGTGTTCGCTGTTTTCGAACAGCCCGACCTTAAGGCAAACTTCGAATTCAAGATCACTGCAAGTTCCAAGTGGCAAGTAATTTCCAACTCCCCCACACCGGAGCCCAAACAACTTGGCGAAGAAAAAGCACTCTGGGAGTTCGCTCCCACTCCGAGAATTTCAAGCTACATCACCGCACTAATTGCAGGCCCATACTCGATCTGGCGAGATGAACTCACTTCACTCAGTGGGCTTCAGGTTCCGCTAGGAGTCTTTTGCCGCTCCAGCCTTGCCGAATATATGGATGCTGACTATATTTTTGAAAAAACCAAGCAGGGCTTTAAATTTTACGAAGAGCTGTTCGATGTTCCGTATCCATTTGAGAAATACGATCAGCTTTGGGTTCCAGACTTCAACGCCGGGGCCATGGAAAATGCCGGGGCAGTCACTTTCACCGAGTCCTACGTATTTCGCTCGGCAGTGACCGATGCAACCAAAGAGCGCCGCGTCGTGACTATCTTGCACGAGTTGGCCCACATGTGGTTTGGCGATTTGGTAACGATGCGCTGGTGGAACGATCTTTGGCTAAACGAATCTTTCGCGGAGTATGCATCGACTTTGGCCACTGCGGAAGCGACCGAGTGGACCGAAGCGTGGACCACCTTCGCGTCCCTTGAAAAGAACTGGGCCTACCGCCAAGATCAACTCCCCTCCACTCACCCGATTGTTGCCGAAATAAACGACTTAGAAGATGTCCAGGTGAACTTCGACGGCATTACTTACGCCAAAGGGGCTTCGGTTCTAAAACAAATGGTCGCTTGGGTTGGCCAAGAGCCCTTCATGAAGGGTGTTTCAAACTATTTCAAAAAACACCAGTGGTCCAACACCGAGTTACCGGACCTATTGGTGGAACTAGAAAAAGAGAGTGGCCGCGACCTCAAGGCTTGGTCGAAACTTTGGCTAGAAACAGCTGGCGTGAACACTTTGAAGCCGGAGATTGAATACGATTCCGAGGGCCTAGTGAGCTCGTTTAAAGTTATTCAAACGGCTATCGAAGACCACCCAACAATCAGGCCGCACCGCATGGCAATCGGATTCTTCGAGCTAAATGGCAAAACCTTAGATCGATACCACCAGGTGGAGGTAGACATTAATGGGCCAGTAACTGATGTCAAAGAACTAGTTGGTGTCAGAAAACCAGATCTTGCTCTACTAAACGACTTAGATCTCGCCTACGCCAAAATTCGACTAGACGAGAGTTCCAGAGAGGTCGCACTGGCTAATCTGTCGGGCATCAAAGACTCACTCGCAAGGACTCTGGTTTGGACTGCTGCGTGGGATGCCACCCGAGATGGTGAAGCGCCAGCTCGGGAATTCATCGAATTGGTACTGACTCATATTGGCCATGAGACCGAGTCAACCACCATGCTCACCCTGCTGCGTCAGCTTGTGACAACCGGAAATTTATATGTCTCTCCAAGCTGCAGGAACACCACCCTTGAGCTCATTGCCGGCGGGCTAATAAAGCTTGCGGATGTGGCAAAAGCCGGTTCGGATTCCCAACTGCAGTTCACTAAATACGTGCCACAATTCGCAAGAACGCCCGCTCAGCTGGATTGGGTTGAATCTCTTCTAACCGGGGGCAGAACCCTAGAGGGACTGACCATCGATCAAGATGTTCGCTGGGAATTGTTGAATGGGTTAGTTGTGGGAGGTCGTTACGGTCAAGCTCAAATCGATGCGGAGCTAAAGCGCGACAACACGGCAAATGGCCAAAAATTCGCCGCCGCGGCAAAGGCCGGAATCCCAAATGCTGAGGCAAAAGCTGCTGCTTGGACCACGCTGGTAGACACTGAGGATTACTCAAACACTCTGATTAACTCCGCTTCGATGGCCTTTGGCAGGGTAAACGACCCAGCGTTATTGCAGCCCTATATCCAAAAGTACTTGGACGCTGCCCAGGGAATATGGGACTCTCGCAGCTACCAGATAGCGGCGTATCTACTCAACAACCTGTACCCAATTGGCCTCGCGAATCAGGCCTTAGCGGATGCCACCCGGGCTTTCATTGAAAAACCCGAAGTCAAAGCCAAGCCTGCATTTAGAAGAATTTTGGTAGAAAATCTTGCAGGTCTTGAGCGGGGCCTTAATGCCCAAAAAGTAGATAGTTAGGAAATTATGGACTGGCAAGCAATCATGGATCAATGGTCACTTCTGATCAACATTGGAATCATCCTGTTGGTGGCCATCGCTGTGAGGCTAGGGCTGAAGCTTGCAGCCAAAAGAATTGTGAAAAGCATTGTTTCTGGGGTTAAAATTCCGCGCAGGAGTCAGAAAATAGAAAAAATCGTTAATGATCAGAGGCTGACCCAAAGAACCAAAACAATTGCATCGGTTCTGGACAACGTCGCGACTTGGGTAATTGCCATAACCGCCCTTGTGATGATTCTTTCTGAATTTGGTGTGAACGTTGGGGCGCTAATTGCGGTTTCAACCATTCTGGGTGCCGCTATCGGTTTTGGATCTCAATCTCTAGTCAAGGACATTCTCGCCGGCATCTTCATCGTGTTTGAGGACCAATACGGGGTCGGCGATTGGGTCGACCTGGATGGTGCCTCTGGAGAAGTAGAACGCGTCGGCCTTCGCATCACCGAGCTCAGAGACATTCACGGGGCACTGTGGTTTATCAGAAATGGAGAGATTCTAAGAGTTGGAAACTCCTCGCAGGAGTGGGCCAAAGCTTTATTGGACCTTCCCTTTGCCTACGATAATGATGTGGATGAAGTGCAGAGCATCATCATCCAAGTCGCCAAGGAGCTCGAAACCTCCGAAAAGTTCGGTAAGGACATCACTGAAGAAGTAGAGATTCAGGGCATGATGCATTTTTCGGGCGAACAGTTTGTAATTCGAGTGGCTCTGAAAACTCTCCCGAATAGGCAGTGGGCTGTAAGTCGCGAGCTGAGACGTAGACTCAAAAATGCATTTGATGCGAACGGCATCACGCTCTTGCAGGCTTCAAAAATCAACTTGGCCAAATAGTGAGTACTTTTTTTGAAAGAGTCGGCGGAGCCGGGGTCTTTGAGAAATTAACTAAAGAGTTTTATGTTGGTGTGGCGAGCGATCCACTTCTCAAACCGATGTACCCAGAGCAGGATCTGGGTCCCGCCGAGCGCAGACTCAAGATGTTTCTGGAGCAGTATTGGGGCGGGCCCGATACCTACAGTCAAGAACGCGGGCATCCACGATTACGCATGAGGCATCACGCATTCAAATTGAGCCCCAAAGCGAGAGACGCTTGGCTTCATCACATGAAACATGCGGTTGGGACTCTCGGGCTTTCCCAACTCGACGAGGCTGAACTCTGGGAGTATCTCGAACGTGCAGCACATTCGTTGCTGAACACCTTCGAAGACTAAGTAATCCTGAAGCTCTCCCTGGAGAGAACGTGACCATGCTGAGTGGACAAGCGAACCCAACCCCTGGTGCGGTAAACGGCAATTTTTTCGCCTTTTTTCATAAAGCCCAGCCCGGCTAAGGCGAAGGCGGCTGCGGACGGGAAGTTGAATTCCAGGCCAACCGATTTTCCCCAGATTTGAAGACGAACCTTCCCTGCAATTGCGCTTCCAATACTTTCAGGAAGTGTCGCAGCGACCTCGGCAATACCCTCCTTAGCCCACTGGGTCATCTGCTCCTGCGGTATGTCGCCGGTTTCCTCCCAGCCCTCTCTAGGAGGAATGATGCCCGTCCAAGCAGCGCGTTGTGGGTTTGGAGGCAGCGGCAGCTCCAGAGTCTTTTTCAAAGAATCCACCGCCAGTCGATCCAAGATTGCGGAAATTGAAAAGGCAGCATCCAGCTCGACTGGCTTGGCCAATCGCATTGTTCTTAGCCCGATAACTGTTGGGCCATCGCCCAGTAAATTGCCTGAAAAAATCGGCGACACATACACGGCCAAGACGTCCCCGAAACAGCGCAGCTTGACCAAGCCCTCTAGATCGAGTCGTTTGGCTTTAGATAAGTAGGACTCAAGGTCGGCCAAATCTTGTACATCCTGGAAAAAAAGTGAATTTGTCATTTCGGTATCTAAACTAGCTAACGAATCGAGGCCAAATGCAAAATCCAGAAATCCCATCCGACCCGGTTGCAGATCTGGTGGATGTTCTAAACCTAGAAATGCTCTCCGAAACTGAATTTGTAGGCCGAACCCAGTGGATGCCTCACGGCCGAGTATTTGGGGGTCAAGTTCTAGCTCAGTCACTCACCGCAGCAACCCTGACGGTCCCGGAGCACCGCTTTGTGCACAGCCTGCACTCCTATTTTCTTAGACCCGGCGACGTTTCAAAAGACATCAATTTCTCCGTAGAAATCCTTCGTGATGGACGAAGCTTTAGCGCAAGACGGGTCCATGCAATCCAGGACGATAAGCCGATCTTCTCCATGATTGCTAGTTTTCAAGACTTAGATTCTGGTCTTGAACATCAGGACCAGATGCCCGAGGGGCTCCCCGACCCTGAATCACTTCCTTCGGCCCAAGACCTTTTGGGCTCTTTGGATCACCCTGCGGCAAAATACTGGTCAACAGCTAGACCATTTGACATCCGCCACATCGAGCCCGCTGTTTACCTTAGGCCGGCCAAAGTTCAAGTGGCCAAGCAAATGCTGTGGTTCAAGGCTTTTTCGCCACTTCCAAATAGCGCTCTGGTGCAAAGCGCGGCTCTTGCTTATGCCAGCGACTACTCGATTCTTGAGCCGGTATTGCGCAGGCACCAACTCAGCTGGGCTGCTCCCGGGCTTAGCTCAGCGAGCCTTGACCACGCAATGTGGTTTCATAGGCCGGCCAAGGTTGATCAATGGCTTTTATATGTTCAAGAGTCCCCCTCGGCCCAAGGCGGCAGGGGACTCTCGTTTGGTAAAATCTTTAGCCAGGAGGGTGAACTTGTGGCGAGTGTCGCCCAAGAAGGAATGCTGCGCGTGCCCTCTAAAAGCTCCTAGTCTCTAGTCAACCTCCGGTAAGTGGAGCGGTGAGGTTTGGCAGCGTCTGCCCCTAAGCGAGAAACCTTGTTCTCTTCGTAAGCGTCGAAGTTTCCTTCGAACCAGTGCCATTGATCAGGTTTTTCGTCTGTGCCCTCATAGGCCAAAATGTGGGTCGCCACTCTGTCCAAAAACCAGCGATCGTGTGTGATCACAACGGCGCAACCGGGGAATTCCATCAAGGCATTCTCTAACGAGGCCAACGTCTCGACATCGAGGTCGTTTGTTGGCTCATCCAAAAGCAAAAGGTTTCCACCCTGTTTGAGCGTCAAAGCCAGGTTCAGGCGATTTCGCTCGCCGCCTGATAAAACTCCAGCCTTTTTCTGCTGGTCAGCGCCCTTGAAACCAAAGGCTGCAACGTATGCACGCGAAGGCATTTCGACCTGGCCTACTTGCATATAGTCAAGACCGTCGGAGACGACCTCCCAGAGAGATTTATTTGGATCAATCCCGGCTCGGGACTGATCAACATAAGAAATCGAAACCGTGTCGCCAATTTTAAGTATCCCTGAGTCAAGTTCTTCCTGGCCTGTGATGCACTTGAATAAGGTTGACTTCCCTACGCCGTTCGGGCCGATGATTCCGACAATTCCATTTCTTGGAAGACTGAAACTCAGGTCGCTAAAGAGCATTCGCCCCTCGTAGCCTTTGGCCAGCTTATTTGCCTCTAAAACAATGTTTCCCAGTCTCGGGCCAGGAGGAATCTGAATCTCTTCAAAATCTAATTTCCTAGTCTTATCAGCCTCAGCTGCCATCTCTTCGTAGCGGGCCAGACGAGCCTTTGACTTGGTTTGCTTTGCCTTGGGGGTTGAGCGAACCCACTCCAACTCGTCTTGTAAACGCTTTGATAGCTTTGCGTCTTTTTTACCCGAGACATTCAGTCGTTCAGCCTTTTTTTCTAGGTAAGTTGAATAGTTACCTTCGTATGGGTAGGCGCGGCCGCGATCAAGCTCCAAAATCCACTCGGCGACATTATCCAAAAAATAACGATCGTGAGTGACCGCAAGCACTGCACCTGTGTACTTGGCAAGGTGCTGCTCTAACCACAACACACTCTCGGCATCCAAGTGGTTAGTTGGCTCATCCAAAAGCAAAAGATCCGGCTTTTGCAATAAAAGCTTGCACAAGGCAACCCTTCTGCGCTCTCCGCCAGAAAGATTCGTGACGGGCGTGTCACTCGGAGGGCAACGAAGTGCATCCATCGCTTGCTCGAGCTGGTTCTCGAGGTCCCAGCCATCGGCGGCATCGATGTGCTCTTGCAAAGTGCCCATTTCACCCAAAAGCTTGTCGTAGTCGGCATCGGGATTAGCTAACTCAACAGATATTTCATTGAATCGTTCGAGCTGGCCCATGATCTCAGTGACGGCCTCTTGCACGTTTCCCAAAACGGTTTTTTCCTCGTTCAGGGGCGGTTCTTGCAGCAATATGCCAACCGAAAACTCTGCTCCCAGTCGAGCCTCTCCATTTGAGGGAATGTCCATACCGGCCATGATTTTCAGAACAGTGGATTTACCGGAACCGTTTGGCCCTACAACCCCAATTTTGGCCCCCGGATAAAACGCCAACGTCACATCGTCAAGGATGACCTTGTCGCCATGCGCCTTGCGCGCTTTAATCATTTGGTAAATGAACTCAGCCAATTATTTTCCCGATTCCTGAAATAGCCGCGAAAAATCCCTCTTCGCCTTTTTGGATAGTTTATCCACATAGCCTTGCTCCAAGATTGGGGCAAGGCTGATAAAAGAAGAAGAGGGATTTTTCTTTGGCCGGGTGGGCAGTTGGGGGACTTAGCCCGGCCGTATCGAAAAACTAAGCTGGTTGCAGCTCAGCCTCCGAATCTTCTTGAGCCTCTTCGACTTCTTCGACCTCTTCGGAGTTCGGCTTGACTCGAACAAATGAGCTAACGCCAAACATCAAATCGTGGCCGATAGAGCTGGCCTCAATCTCTACGGCCGTGCCGGAACGCTCTCCGTTATCCCAATCCCGAACCTTTAGCTTCCCAAAGAGAACAACTCGGTCGCCCTTAGAGATTGAACTAGCCATGTTTTTGGCTAGCTGGCGAAAAGCAACTACCGAAAACCAATTGGTCTCAGCATCAACCCAGTTGCCAGTTGATCGATCAAAGCGCCGCTTTGATGATGCCAATCGGAACGAGGTTATGGCCAAGCCGTCTGATGTGACGACTTCTCTTGGAGTGGTTGCAACTAATCCTGAAACTGCTATTTGCTCAGTCATTTGAGCCCCTTTCATTTGTGAAGTGGGGCAAGTTTGCAGGTTTACTTGTCTTCGCAAAAGGGGGTTATTGCAATCTGTGGATAACTTCTAAAAAGAGCCTGCTGTGCGAAAGCTTAATTAGGCAATTAGGTGTGCGAACTTCGAGCGAACCTTGGCTACTTTTGGAGCCACCACGGCTAAGCAATAGCCCTGGTTCGGGTTTTTTGCGAAATAGTCTTGGTGGTATTCCTCGGCCCGATAAAACTCGGGAAGCGGGGAAATTTCGGTGACGACTTTCTCGCCCCAGATTTCCTTAGTCTTCTCCACAGCTTTTTCAAATATCTCGCGCTGAGCTTCCGAGGTGTAAAACATGCTCGAGCGGTACTGGGTGCCCACGTCTGCGCCTTGACGATTCAGTTGAGTTGGGTCGTGGAGGGTGAAAAAGATTTCCAAGATTTGTTCGGAGGTGATTATGTTTTCATCGAATTCGATTGAAACCACTTCGGCGTGGCCAGTGTTGCCATCGCACACCCGCTCATAACTCGGGTTCTCTAGCTCCCCGCCGGTATAGGCACAGGTCACATCAGTGACCCCCTTGAATTCCACAAATGCAGAATCCAAACACCAAAAACAACCGCCGCCGAGTACAAATTTTTCCATATCGAATCTAAACTAATAGGCGGCGTGATTTCTTCCTGAAACTCCGGGATCCACACCAAATCCAGAAAGTTACAGGTTAAGCCCAATTGACTCAAAAACATCCCACGCTTGGCGTGGTCTTTGCGCTGATAGCCGCCATTTTGTTTGGCATAAATGCGTCAGCAACCAAAGTTATTATTCAATCCGGGCTCAGCACCGAACAGGTGGTGATAGTTCGATCGTTCTGCGCATTTTTGATTGCTCTGATCTGGGCAATAAAAGCGAATCGAAATAGCTTCCGTTTTCCGCCCAGGCTATTGCCAGTAATTATTTTGATGGGCGTCGTGGGCTCCGGAATGCTGCAGTGGACTTATTCGATTGCAGTCGTGAGGCTGCCGATTGGCATCGCATTACTTATCGAATACACCGCCGTGCTCTGGGTGCCCCTAATAGCACTTGTCTTTTTTAAAGAAAAAGTGAAACGGCAAATCTGGTTCGGTGCCGTTTTGGTGCTTGGCGGCCTGGCGGTAGTGGGCGAAGTATGGGCATCCACGCTTGATCCCATCGGAGTGTTATTCGCATTCGGTGCTGCGATTTCCTTGACCACTTACTTTATAACCGGCGAAAGAGTGCAGCGCACCTTGCCAACCAATGTCACCATGGTCTATGCCATGGGAATTTCAACCCTGATATTTCTGCCTTTTGCCGGCCTTGGCGATTTTGATTTTGGGAGGCTCCAAGAGCCACAAAACCTTATGGGTAATCTTTCGGGCTTTGATGCTCCATTGTGGCTTGCACTTTTGTGGCTTGGCGTAATGGGTGGATTTATGCCGATGATGTTTAGCTTTTTGGCTCTTCGGCACCTTAGCGCCACCATCGTGGGGGTTGTCGCGACAAGCGAGACCGTGCTCGCATTCTTATTTGCTCTTTTATGGCTAAACGAAGTGATCAGCCTGACTCAAGCGCTCGGGGGTATGGTGGTAGTCGCAGGAATTCTCCTTGCCCAAACCGCAAGGAAGCAAACTTACGAGAAAGTAGTTGATTAGCTACATGGCAACAGTAGATCTAACCTTAGAAACATTCGAAACCACCATCAAGGAGCCGGGCATCACGCTGGTTGATTTTTGGGCTGAGTGGTGTGGGCCCTGCAAGATGTTTGGTCCAATCTTTGAAAAGGTCTCTGAAAGTTACCCCGAGATACGCTTCACCAAGGTTGACACCGAGGTGAACCAAGAACTCAGCGGCATGGCCGGAATCTCTTCGATCCCTACCCTGATGATTTTTCGTGATGGCATTTTGTTGTTCAACCAAGCCGGCGCGCTTCCAGAACCGGCGCTCAAAGACATAATCGACAAGGTCCAGGCACTCAACATGGATGATGTTCGCGCAGAACTCGAAAAGGGTCAAGAAACCGGTCAAGAGGGCTAATTGCGCAACAACTCACTGGCCATGCTGGCAACTATTGCAGGCATTGGCATTTTGGCCTGGTGGATTGGTTTTTTTGACCCAGAAACTTGCAGTCCAGCCGCGCAGCAGCCCGGCTGGACCTCTTGTGAATCAATTGCCCAAGACCGCGCCATAGCTTTTTGGGTACTTTTAGGAGTAACCCTTTTAGCCATCACCATCACCTTGGTAAGGCGCAAAAAACGCTAAAGCGCTTTAGCTAAATCGGTAAACACGTCCGCTACCGCCTGGTAGGTGATCTTGCCCTCGTGAACATTTAGACCAAGCGCCAAAGCCTTGTCATCCTCCATGGCCTTCACCCAGCCCTTTTGAGCTAGGGCTATCACATAGGGAAGGGTTGCATTGGTTAGGGCCCTGGTGGCAGTGGCTGGCACCGCTCCCGGCATGTTCGCTACGCAGTAGTAGATGGCGTCGTGAACCGCGAAAATTGGATCATCGTGAGTTGTTGGGCGTGAGTTTTCGAAACAGCCCCCTTGATCAATCGCGATATCAACTAAGACCGCGCCCTTTTTCATGGTCTTTACCATCTGGTCGGTAACCAGCTTTGGGGCGCGTTCTCCAGGAATCAGAACCGAGCCGATAACCAAATCGGCATCCAGTAGCTGCTCTGCTATTTCGTATTTAGTGGAAACTCGGGTTTGAATCTCCGAGTTAAATCGAGCGTCAATTTCTCGAAGTCTCGGCAACGATAAATCGATTACCGTGACCTCAGCGCCCATGCCGTTCGCCACCAGAGCCGCCTCTGTTCCAGCAACCCCTCCGCCGATAACCACGACTTTTGCTCTCGGAGTTCCGGCTACGCCACCCATTAGAAGACCTGCGCCACCATTTGTCTTCATGAGGTGGTAAGCCCCAATTTGCGCCGATAGCCTTCCGGCCACCTCACTCATGGGCTGCAGCAGCGGCAACGAATTATTGGGCAGCTGAACTGTCTCGTATGCGATGGCGGTAGTTCTTGATCTAAGAATTGCCTCCGTGCACTCCCTGGATGCGGCAAGGTGAAGGTAAGTGAAAAGAATCTGCCCTTCGCGCATCAGCGGATATTCCTTAGCAATCGGCTCTTTCACCTTTACGATCATGTCGGCATCGGCCCAAACCGAATCTGCATCGGGTGATATTTCAGCGCCTGCCGAAAGATAGCTCGCGTCCGAAAACCCAGAATTTTCACCTGCGGATTGCTCTACCAAGACGCGGTGACCGCGGACCACCAGTTCGTGAACACCGGCTGGCGTCATTGCCACGCGGTTCTCGTTATTTTTAATTTCTTTTGGCACGCCAATAATCATTGAAATCTCCCTTGATAACCTTGCATTATTTTGGCGTAATCTACGATTATTCGGATATAACCTGCATAAAATTTATCCAAACTGAGTTATCCAATCGTTTTATTTGAAAAATGAGAGGATTAGGACCATGGAATCGAAGAAAATTCAGAACTACCCGGAGCTAGACGAGATTGACCTTGCAATATTGGCTCAACTAAGTGGTAACGGCAGGCTCACCAACGCCGATTTAGCCCAGGCCGTGGGCATCGCTGCCTCCACCTGTCTTGGCCGAGTTCGAGCGCTGGTGCAATCTGGTGTGATACTGGGTTTTCAGGCTGAGATTTCGCCCGCAGCCTTGGGTCTCGAGTTGGAAGCATTGATTTCTGTGACACTGCGCGCCGGAGCCAGGGCAAACCTGAGTTCATTCATGAATCAGATGCGGGGGCACCCACAGGTGACTCAAGTTTTCTTCCTTGGGGGCGCCGAGGATTTCATAGTCCACGTCGCCGTGAGGGATTCGGACGAGGTCCGCGAATTTGTTCTAGAGCAGCTAAGCAGTAATCAATCGGTTGCCAACACTAGAACCAACATCATCTTTGATCACTATCACAAAGGGCCGCTTGGATAGAATTCAGTTGGTCGAAGGAGACTCCAGTGGGCGATGCAATGCACCGACCGAATGCCACAAGTGGTATTCGGCAGGCAATTTTTGATTACGCATCCGCGCGGCTCGATTACGAACCCACTCCACTGGATGGCCCTAGAACCCAAGCCGAGTTAGAAACTCTTGCCGGTCAAACAATTACTGAGCAGGGTCTTGGCGGCGAAAAAGCGCTGGAGGTTTTTGCAGAAGTTTTGGCCCCAGCGACCATCTCGACTGATCATCCCAACTATCTTTCTTTTATACCGGCAGCACCCACCAAAGCGGCCACGCTATTTGACCTGGTGGTTTCAGCAAGTTCCATCTATGGCGGCAGCTGGAAAGAAGGTGCTGGCGCGGTTTATGCCGAAAATCAAGTGCTCTCATTTTTAGCTAATGAATGCGGCTTTCCAAAAACAGCAGGTGGGGTGTTCGTGCAAGGTGGAACCTTGGGCAACCTTTCCGCTCTGGTGGTGGCCCGGGATCAGGCGATAAAAAAGCACGGCCGCAAGCTCTGGGCAATCATTTGCTCTTCCGAAGCCCACTCTTCCGTCAAGGCTGTAGCCAAGGTGATGGACGTGGCAGTCATCACTGGTGATGCCTCAACCACTGGCTCGCTCGGAAAAATAGCAGCGCAGGCCGCGATTCAGGATGCCATAGACCAGGGCCTAACGCCGTTTGCGATTATTGGAACCAGCGGCACGACAAATTTCGGAATCCTTGATGATCTTTTGGGGATATCCGAATTGGCAACGCAACACGATCTCTGGTTTCACGTTGACGGAGCCTATGGATTAGCGGGCATCCTGGCTCCGGAACTCAAGAATCTATACGCTGGGATTGAACATGCCGATTCATTTATCGTCGACCCACATAAGTGGCTCTACGCACCTTTTGACGCCTGCGCTCTGGTTTACGCGAAACCCGAACTCGCCAGGCAAACCCACACCCAACATGGCGAATACCTCGAGACCCTTAACACTTCTGGCGACTTCAACCCCTCGGATCACGCCTTCAACCTAACCCGCAGGGTGCGCGGTTTGCCGCTTTGGTTCTCGCTTGCGACCCACGGAATAGCCTCCTACCGTGAAGCAATTAGCGAAAATGTCTTATTAACCAGGAAGATCGCGGATGAAATCAAGTCTCGCGAGTATCTCGAGTTGGTTCGTGAGCCGCAATTATCGGTAGTGGTCTTTGAAAGAGTCGGCTGGGTTCAAAAGGATTACGACCAGTGGTCTCGAGAGTTACTTGAAAGCCAGTTCGCTTTTGTGGTCCCATCAAGCCATCAGGGGAAAGTGAATACCCGCTTTGCGATAGTGAACCCAAGCACCAACTACGAAGACCTAGTTCAAATTCTAGAAACGATGCGGTAAAGATGAAAGTTACGATCGCCGAGACTCAGCCATTACTCTCCAGAACCAAAGAACCCCAACGCGCAAAATTGAGAGTCGCCGCACTACAAGTCTCTTGGCGCCAAGATCCCAATGAGCATCGAGCAAACTTGGAGCTTGGAATTAGAAAAGCCAAAGAAGCCGGGGCTCAAATTGTCTTTTTGCCCGAATTGACACTGAGTCGATACCTAGCCGATTCGAAACCGGACGCTCACCCAAGCGAGACCGCTGAACCGCTGCTGGGCGGCCAGACCTACCGATTTGTGTCCAGACTTGCTGATGAACTAAATGTTTTTATTCACGCGTCAATTTTTGAAGATACCGGGTTTGATGACGGTCGCGGGCTCAATGTCGCAATCATGGTTGGACCCGATGGCCAGCTGGTTGGTAAAACCGCCAAGCTGCACATCCCGGTAACCGAAGGATATTTTGAAAATGAATATTTTCAAGAAGGTCCAAACCAAGACCCATACCCGGTATTTCAGATTGAGCTAGAGGGAAACCCGCGCCTAGGTCTTCCGACTTGCTGGGATGAGTGGTTTCCCGAGGTGGCAAGAGCATATGGGCTCGCCGGAGCCGACATTCTTTGCTACCCGACCGCAATAGGCTCCGAACCTAACCACCCGGAATTTGACACCGAACCGCTTTGGCGCGCAACCATCGTTGGTCACGCCATAGCCAATGGGCTTTTTATGGTTGTGCCAAATCGTTGGGGCGATGAGGGTCTGATTAATTTTTATGGCAGCTCTTTTATTTGCGACCCCTACGGCAGAATTCTTGCCCAAGCCGGCCGCGAAGGAGATGAGCTTTTAGTTGCTGATTTAGATCTTGATCTAAGAAGAGATTGGCTGGAGCTCTTTCCGTTTTTTGGAACCAGAAGGCCAGAAACTTATTCTTCATTGACTAGTGAAATAACAAACCCAAGGACCGAAGGCGGCAATGGGGTCGAAGGCGGCATCGCCGGGTTAGCCCAATGAGTTTCAAGATGCCTCCGGAATGGCAAACACACAAGCAAACCTGGATCGCTTTCCCGAGCTCCGATTACACACTCGGTGAGACCGCAGCCGAGCACGAAGCGGCCAGAAAAACCTGGGCCGCGGTCGCAAACGCGGCAAGCGAGTTTGAACCAGTGAAAATGGTGGTAAACCCGGGAGATCAAGACATCGCAAAGCGCTATCTTTCGGCTGCAATTGAAATTATCGATATGCCAATCAACGACGCCTGGATCAGGGACTCGGGGCCAAGTTTCACCCTGAACGAAAAGGGTGAGCTTGGCGCAATCGACTGGGTCTTTAATGGTTGGGGTGACCAACCTTGGGCTAAGTACGATTTAGATGCCCTGCTAGCGATTCAAATCGCCGGTCACGCCGGTGCAAAGACCTCTGATTCATCGCTAATCAATGAGGGTGGCGGTTTTCATCTGAACGATAAGGGCCAGGTTCTTCTCACAGAAACAGTCCAACTGGGCTTAGGTCGCAATGCACTGATGACCAAGGCTGAGGTCGAAAAAGAGATCCACGCGCAGCTGGGTACCACCGAAGCGATTTGGCTAAAACGCGGGCTTACTCGCGATTATGACGAGTTTGGCACCCGCGGCCACGTTGACATAGTGGCTTGTTTTTTACCCGATGGTCGAGTTATGTATCACGACCAAAAAAACCCCAATCACCCAGATTACTTAGTCTCAGCCGAGGTCCGCGAGGTCTTTATTCGAAAAGGCATAGAGACTCTTGCGGTTTCTGCTCCAGAAACCCTCAAGGACGAGGTTGGTTATGTGGATTACAGCTACATCAACCACTACGTGCTAAACCACGGGGTGCTTTTATGCTCCTTTGATGACTCTCGTGACAAAGAAACCAAGGCGCTAATGCGAGAAGCATATCCAGGACGAGAGATTGTTTTAGTTGATGCCAGGGAATTGTTCGCCAGGGGTGGCGGGATTCACTGTATTACCCAGCAAGAGCCCGCCTAAATTCTCTTTCAGGTCCTGATTGCAAATAATTGGGCCGGCCGTTTTGAGTTTTATCTATCCCTCGGGGGGTAAACCTAGGTATATTTATGGCTTTGCCCAATCCAATTATTGCGAAATGAGATGATGTCCGAGCACGCTTTTGGTGCAGCCACTCTGCTTGATCCGAATGACCCCATGGGCCTGCGCTTCGACGCACCCTTATTGGATGCTTGGATCCGAGATATAACCTCGGAAAGATACCCCTTTCAAATTCCCGGACATAAGGGCAGGATCGATCTAACCGGTCCGATAGTGGATGGGGATATTCCAGTTTTACCTGGAAATCACCCAAACCGGATCTCCCCCTCACTGATTCTTGAGGCAGAACGACTCGCGGCGGATCTTTGGGGCGCGGACCTGTGCCGCTTTGGTGTGAATGGTTCAACCGGCACCAACCATGCCAGCGTGATGGCAGTTGCCGGAGATGGAGACAAGGTCATCGTTTCTAGAACCCTGCACAAATCTGTTCTGGTAGGCATGGTTTACGCGGGGGTCACCCCAATCTGGGTCAGACCAGAGATCAATCCAAGAACTGGCCTCCCGGAATACTTACCCTCACACCGCTTGCAAGCTGCACTAGAAGAGCACCCCGATGCCAAAGCCGTGCTGATTGGCGAGCCTTCCTACGTTGGCACCATGTCTAATATTCCCAGACTTGCCGATGTCTCTCACGCTGCCGGAATTCCCCTTGTGGTGGATGCTGCTTGGGCGGCTCATTTTGGTTTTCACCCAGCGCTGCCAAAGAATCCACTTTCCGAGGGGGCTGACATCGTAATCACCTCCGCCCACAAGACGCTTCCAAGCTATTCCCAGGCCTCCTTTGTTTTGGCAAAAGGTGACTATGTGGATCTGGCAAGACTGAATAAGACCTTTGACTCAACCCAAACCACTTCAATGTCCGGTCGAATATTGGCTTCGATTGATGCAGCACGGGCACTAATGCAGCGCCACGGTGCGGAACTAATTGGCCCGGTTATCGAGGCCACTCAGCAGGGCCGCAATGCCCTGAGGGCGGCAGGCATCGGGGTCATTGATGGCGAATACATTGACCCGCTAAAGCTGGTTATCCTACTTTCTGAAACCGGGGCCGATGGCAACTTGGTGGAAGCGGAACTTCTCGCCAGCTACATAGACCTGGAAATGGCAAACCGAGATGTAATCATCCCGATGATCACACTTGCCGATACCCCACAGCGGATCCACAACCTAGTGGCGCGCATTATCGAGTTGGTTGATAAGTACCGCGGCACCCCCAGGCCAATCAAAATAGCGGCCGCGTTTAGCATCGAACCCGAGGTCGTCACAACCCCTCGCGAAGCCTTTTTTGCGCCCTCGGAATCGGTGAGCGCCAGCAATGCTGTTGGCCGAGTGTCGGCCGAACTTATTTGTCCATACCCACCGGGGGTCCCAGTTCTTAGCCCGGGTGAGCGCATCACTCAAGCTGCAATGACAGCACTTCTGGAGGCAAGGGACTCGGGAATCAGAATAGCTTTTGTGCAGGACCCTACTCTGGAAACCTTTCGAGTCCTAAGCGAATAGATTTAGTAGTCATAAACCTCTTACTAAGGGAGATAGCCGTGCAGCGCAACGAAACAGAAATTGACCTTCTCGCCAACAAGTGGGTAAGACAAATGGCGGACTTTTATCCTTCATTCGCGACCTCAATCGGTTATCCCGGTGGCGAAGGGGATATGGATGACCACTCTCCCGAGGCTTTAGCTCAAGGCCAGCTCGATATCAAAAACGTGATTGCCGAACTAAAAAAACTAACGCCAACCGACGAGGTCGACATTGTCACAAAAGAGGCCATGCTCTTTAGCCTCGAGGGTGAAATTGAGTCCTACGACTCTGGTCTAAGTTTTAGAAACCTCAACAACATCGCATCTCCCGCCCAAGGCATCAGGGATATTTTTGACATTTCCCCAACTGCCACAATCAGTGACTGGGAGAACATCGCGTCAAGAATGCGCAAGGTCTCAACCAGCCTCGAGGGCTATGGCCGTAGCCTCAGGATTTCTGCAGAAAATAACGACGCTCCTGCCAAAAGGCAACTCGAAGAGGTAATCAACCAGGCAGCTCAGATCACCTCTGAAAACGGATTCTTCAGAACCTTTGCAGCATCGGCAAAAGCCGATGCTGGGGAGCTACCAGAGTCGCTCAAAAAAGAACTAATTGAAGCGGCTGAGTCTGCGACCAAGGGATATGCCGAGTTCAGTGACACTCTTATAGAGATTCATACAGCTTCGAACACCTCTGACGCCATTGGCAAAGAGCGATACCAAATGCTCTCTAAAAGCTTTTTGGGTGCCACCGTGGATCTTGATGAGACTTATCAGTGGGGCATCGAAGAACTAGCCAGAATCGTTGCCGAGCAAAATGAGGTAGCAAACCAGATACTGTCAGGTGCCAGTGTCGAAGAGGCAATCAAGCACTTGGAAAATGACCCCTCCACCAAGTTGCAGGGCACCAAGGAATTGCAACAGTGGATGCAAAAGCTAAGCGACAACGCGATTGAAGCACTGGGCGGAACTCACTTTGAGATTGCAGAACCACTCAAGAAACTCGAGTGCATAATTGCGCCCACCCAACACGGCGGCATTTATTACACCGGTCCCTCAGATGACTTTTCGAGACCCGGCAGAATGTGGTGGTCAGTTCCAGTGGGTGTCACAGAGTTTGACACCTGGCGAGAAACCACAACCGTTTATCACGAGGGTGTTCCGGGTCACCACCTTCAGGTGGCGCAGGCCACCTATGTTCGCGACACCCTGAATGCTTGGCGCAGGCTTGCATCTTGGACCTCGGGTCATGGAGAAGGCTGGGCGCTGTATGCCGAAAGACTCATGGAAGAGCTCGGCTTTTTGGATAACCCAGCGGATCGACTAGGAATGCTTGATGGTCAAAGAATGCGTGCAGCTCGGGTCGTTCTAGACATCGGAGTGCACCTTGGTAAGGACCGCCTTGACGGCAAGGGTGTTTGGGATTTCGACTACGCACTCGATTTCATGGAGAAAAACGTGAACATGTCAAAGGAATTCGTTCGCTTTGAAGTCACCAGGTATTTCGGCTGGCCAGGCCAAGCCCCAAGCTATAAGGTCGGCCAGCGCATTTGGGAACAGATTCGCGATGACTATAAAGCTCGCAAGGGTGAGGTCTTTGACATCAAGGAATTCCACAAAACTGCTCTGAATCTTGGTGGATTGGGCCTAGATACCCTCGAAAAGGCAATGGCTCGGGCTTAGCGGTTGGCTAGGCTTTGAAACATGTCTAAAGTCTTAGCCTCACTACCCATCGGTCAAAAAGTCGGCATCGCATTTTCAGGGGGTCTTGACACCTCGGTGGCAGTGGCCTGGATGCAGGAAAAAGGTGCCATCCCCTATGCCTACACGGCTCATCTTGGGCAATATGACGAGGATGACATCGAGTCAATCCCTCAGCGCGCCACCGAATACGGTGCCGCCGCTGGGAGACTGGTTGATTGCCGGGATTCACTAGCCGAAGAAGGTCTAGTAGCCATCGCCTGTGGCGCGTTTCACATTCGCACCGGCGGCAAAGTCTATTTCAACACCACCCCTTTGGGCCGCGTTGTCACAGGAACCCTGTTGGTCCGAGCCATGCAAGAAGATGGCGTTGAGATTTGGGGCGATGGCAGCACATATAAGGGCAATGACATTGAGCGTTTCTACCGCTACGGGCTATTGGCAAACCCAAATCTAAAGATTTATAAGCCCTGGTTAGATGAGGATTTTGTTGCCGAACTTGGTGGCCGGCACGAGATGAGCGAGTGGCTGCAGGCCAGAAAGCTCCCGTACCGCTCATCGCAAGAAAAGGCCTATTCAACCGATGCCAACATGCTTGGAGCAACCCACGAGGCCAAGTCTCTGGAGTTTCTAAATACTTCTTATGAAATAGTCGAACCGATCATGGGCGTCAAGTTCTGGGATGAGAGTCTCAAGATTGAGACTGAGGATGTAAAAATCACATTCGTTCAGGGTCGACCGGTCGCAATTAATGATCAGGAGCTGAGCTCCGCGGTTGATGTGATTATGAAGGCCAATCAGATTGGCGGTCGTCACGGCCTAGGCATGAACGATCAAATTGAAAACCGCATCATCGAAGCCAAGAGTCGCGGCATATACGAAGCACCCGGCATGGCACTTCTGCACATCGCCTACGAAAGGCTGATGAGCGCAATTCACAACGAAGACACCATTGCGAACTATCACCAAGAGGGTCGCCGGATGGGAAGGCTGCTTTATGAAGGTCGCTGGCTAGACCCTCAGACTCTGATGCTCCGAGAATCACTCATGAAGTGGGTGGCAAGTGCCATCAATGGCAGCGTCACAATTCGATTGCGCCGCGGCGACGATTACACAATCATCGACACCCAGGGCGAAGGCTTTAGCTATCACCCTGAGAAGCTTTCAATGGAGCGCACCCAAGACGAGGCCTTCGGCCCCGCCGACCGAATTGGTCAGCTGACGATGCGCAATTTAGATATTCAAGACACCAGAGCAAAACTTGATCTTTATCGCAAGCAGGGTCAAATCGATCCGACCAGACTGGAGCTAACCTGATGAGCGTTCACATCAATGCGAAACCTGGAGATGTAGCCGAAGTAGTGCTTTTGCCGGGTGATCCATTACGTGCCAAGTGGATTTCGGAAACTTTTTT
>Ga0306898_1000035_pt1 | contig 64889 bp, 64 predicted proteins | sample AntRauMFilla1564_FD_190424 | JGI IMG/M metagenome (GOLD analysis project Ga0306898, IMG submission 190424) | Saline lake microbial communities from Rauer Islands, Antarctica - Metagenome Filla 1 #564 (v2) (version 2) | ecosystem: Environmental > Aquatic > Non-marine Saline and Alkaline > Saline ...
ACGCATACACAGCTACGCATACACAACTACGCAATCATGTCTCCGAGTGCATCGGATATTAAACGATTCAACGCAATGATAAAGAAAGCAAAAGCAAAAAAAGCAGCTGACATTTCCTACGACCGTTTATTTCGCTCACCCGCGGATATGTCCGTGTCTATCAACACCGCCAACGAACGTGTTCAAGCACGTAATAGAGCTCGTATAGAAAAAGCCCAAAAACTCGCAGCCACACACAACGCAAGACAAGTACGCGTATTGATAACCGGCAAAAAAATAAAAGGAGGATGTATATATGTCGGCGCGAACAACAACGGCGATGAAGAAGACTTTTCACACTACTTGAAAGACGCCGACGATGATGACGTTGCCGACACTGACGACAACAACAAAGAAAGCTACTGGTACGACCAATAACAACTAATCGCATCATTTCAACACATACGCGCATACAGATTTAATAACTCTATTGAATAGTTCTGACGTTGTGTGCTCATCAGCGCCATATCCATCTAACAAATTGTGGTATTCTATCAATACCTGAATCAATGCAAGGTCTTTATATAGTTTACTATTTGCATTGACTGTTTCCATGTAAATGTCTGGATTGTATATTATTTTTTTAATATTATCAATAATGCATGCGTTAAATTGAATAAGCTTTACAAGAGAATATTGGTAAACGATTTCAAACTCATGCGCGGCAAACCAGTTATTGGCTAGTTTGACTATTTCTTCATATTCCGTGGCGCGTATTTCTTTAAACACAACGAGTACATCGATGTCACTGTGTACTCGCGCGAAATTATAAACATCTTTGCAAAATTCTTCAAATGTCTCTTCGGCCTCCAAGAGTTCATCAAGATTGCTAAAGTTAATCGTGCAGTTATCTATGCGCGGGCGCAAAACATTAATGGCGCTGTTTATGAACTTGACGCATTCGCGAAAAGTTAATTCACGTTCAAGCATGGACATATTTTTTACACATTCGTATGAAAACATCATTGGTCGCGATGTGTCATTGGACTGCACAGTTGCGTCATTGGACTGCTCAGTTGCGTCATTGGACTGCTCAGTTGCGTCATTGGATTGCGATGCGTCATTGGATTGCGATGCGTCATTGGACTGCTCAGTTGCGTTATTGGATTGCGATGCGTCATTGGACTGCGCGGTTATGTCATTGGATTGCGATGCGTCATTGGACTGCGCAGTTGCGTCATTGGACTGCATTGCGTCTAAGATTACCGTTTGAGTCGGCTTCATGTTTATGTTGCTGTAATAACGGCAAGGATATTTTTATATTTGCGCTTCAATTTTTTTACCAGCTGATATGTGTTCAAAAAATAAACATAGTTTACAAACACATGTGTATCACTTACTCATTTAATTACTTGTCGATTTCGAGTACATAATCGTATTTCATTGTGGATATACATCAATCACATCTATTGTGTAAAATAAAAAAAACTACTTGCTTGCATAGATGTTGCTTTTATTTTCGTCGTTGTCGTCAGTGTCGTCAGTGTCGTCAGTGTCGTCAGTGTCGTCAGTGTCGTCATTGTCGTTGTTAACGTCATTGAATATATTGTAATTTTCAAAAGCGACGCATATTACGCGTCCAGCGTTGGTTGGTATATTTGCAACTACAACGATTGTTTTTTTATAATCGCAAAATCAATTTTACGCGTGCTTGCTACGTGTTTGCCACATGCTTGCAAAAATTGAATCGTAAATATAAAGATTATCATTGAGATAATTTGTAATCGTTATTCAACAATCATGTCTTTGGTTGCTCAAAATACCTCAGAGTCTAACCATATTATGGTGGCTGTCAGTACGCTTGCGTTGGTGATGTGCGTGACCCCCGCAGCAATCATCGCCACAGTCATATACGCGATCGACCATGATAATGAATGCACAGCTGTACGCGAATACGATATTGGAATCAACATACCTCACTATATTCTTGGTGAGATAACTATGCTATTTACATTTGCCACCGCATCTGTGCTTTTCGCGATAATGTCATGCGTACGCAATGACTATGTTCGTGATATCACATATATATTCGCAGGCGCTGCGAGGATTATCTTGGAAATCTTTTCAATCATTTGGTTTGGCGTAGGAATAGCGGCGTTTGTGTACAACGACGGCGCTTGCATCGGACAGCCCGTGGGTAACACGGCGCTTGTATTTGTTATCATGTCTGGAATTGGTATTGTGTGTAGCTGTTACTTTGAATTAAGTCCCAAAGACATCGATAATACAAAATACACCAATAACATCAACGACATCAACGATATCAACGACATCAACGACACCAATGAGCAAGCAACCACTGACGTATAAATAAAAATTTCAGGCATGCATTGACATTATTGACATGGTCATTATTGACATGGTCATTATTGACCATATCGATGGTATTGTTTTTTACCTAATCCGTGCGTCAAAAAATTGAATCATGTATTTATAAATTACAAAAGTATTATTCTGTACTTTCATAGTCACGTATAGTCATATACATTCGCGTGTCATATTTGTGCTTCATCATGATGTCAAAAGTTATCCACAGTGAGATCGCAAAGTATCCCGAAATTAGAAAAATCAGAGCTTGGGTGATTATTGGCGCTATATATATTTGTCTTATTCCGATTATCGGCATTAGTTTGATTATTTATTCAATCGATGGCAATAATCAATGCTTGGATAGAAGCAAAAGCTTCAATTTGTCCGATTTCGTATTTGGGCAAATATCTATGTATGTGGGTTGTTTATGGATATTAACTGTGATTGGACTAATAACATGTGCACATGTCGAGTACTCAAAGTCTATCGAACATATATGTAGACTGTTTCCAGTGATTTTAACAACCACTTTGTTTGTGAGTGCAGTAATTGGATGCATATCATTTGTGTTTGCGGCGGGTGCGTGCAACAATACATATATTGGATTTACCGCATTTATGTTTGAAATATTTGCTATATTTGGAGTTTACTTTGGCGCCGAAAATGTGTATACTTTCCTTACTACAGCATGAGCGTGCATATGCACGCATGAGCATGTGTTGTTTATATTTGCATTTTTTTATTTCTTTGACGTACGCGTCATTATAAAAATTGAATTACAATCTTGAATATTTATATAAAGTTGGACAAACAAGTACAAATATGCATTCGATTGTTGACATAGCTGCGCCACCGCCATCATATTCGCAAATCAATGTTATGCATGCATGCACGCACGCACACGATGCGCATGCACACGATGCTGTAAATATAGCAACGCCTCGTGAGCCGATTTTTGATAGTCATTATTTTATAAGTATTGAAACGTTTGGCAAAATTCATTACAAAAGCAATAAATGATTATAATAAGCAACTGGTTGTTAAGGCTAATGAAGTTGCCATGGCAATAGCTGAACATCGAGTCAGTATCAAACTAACTTATCATTAGCTTGATACGTATACAAACACATGTATGTCTTTTTTTGTCAAAAATTGAATCCAACCTATGGATATATACAAACCCAATGAATACGCGTATAGCTAAGCAACAACCAAGCAACCGCAAGATGGATAGCCTACCCACGTACGAAATAATCATGAGTGACCAGCTTGCACTCGTGATGATAGAAAAGCAATCGAGTACTGAATTAGCAATTCATATTGGAACGAAATATCTTGAGTTTAACACCGATGATGTCGATTTATTGCGTGTGTTTTGGGGACCACTCAGCGATGAGCCATGGTTCTATTGCCCAAAGGAATACGTTGTTAAGTATTTTGGATACAAAGATACAAGAGATACTATGGCTGATTTTGCAAAACATCAACTAAGCAATTATAAAAAGGATGTTAATTATCAGATTGTTACAAACGAACATCATTTAGTAAAGAAATATGAAGACCAAAGCTGCTCGGCCAGTGAGCCGAGCAGCTCTCACAACATTAACTTGGGTGGAGCTGGTAAGAATAAGAAACATTACTTGCTATCCAATGATACTGTTGAAGATATTCTTCAAGAAGTAAAGACCGAGATTGGTAAAAAGACACGGCGTTTCTTCAGAAGAGTTAACAAATTAGCCAAGTTTGTTCTTGAAATTATTAACAAGCCACAGTTGTTAGCTAATGTAGAAACAGAGCAACTACGAAAGGAGCTTGAACAAGCGAAGCAACTTATTGTTAAGGCCACGACGGAAACTGGACATTTTAAAAAGCATATCAAAACGATTACTCTTGTCGAACCAATCCAATGGATATACATCGCCGGCACATACGACGATGCATGTCAAAATGTATTCAAGTATGGAGGCGCAGATTCCTTCAAGCTCTTGAAAAAAAGACAAGATTCTTACAATACTGGACGTAGCATTGACAAACCTATGAAAATCATGTATGCTATTCAATGCCATAACTATCATTTCGTAGAAACATGTATTAAGCAATTTTTGAAAGGATTTCACGAAAATCTGAATACACGTAAAGAAACTCTCAACATTGATTTTAATGATTTATGTGAAGCCGTATTTGATATTGTTTATCTTTGCCAATACGCGACATCCAATTTAATAGAATCAAAAATCAATAGCTACATCGATAGGATGTATGGCTCATCCGCGTATTCATTTGATAAGAATTTCTTTAAACAAGTTGATAAAAACATTGAATACAAAATCGTCAACAAAGACGAAATCAAAGTTGTCAATATGCACGAAGACATGTTTGCATCATTGAAGACAAAGCGAATCAAAAATGCAAAAAATAACTCAAAAGAGTTTTCGAAAAATATCAGCGCGCTTACTGAAAATGAATTTGCAAACTTATCAATCAATTATGATGAGTCAATAAATTCCATCGATGAATCAATAAATTCTATCGACGATGAATATGATGAAACAATCATTGATGATTCAGTCATTGATGATTCAGTCATTGACGAATACGACGATGATAAGCCATCATCAAGTTATGTCGCAATTAAGCAACCGGCACTGCCAGAGGTGTCTCAATCAATTGCGACTCCATCAAATCTTTGCCCATCCAATGACAAATTGGATGAATTGATAAATATTCTCAATTCACTTAAGATTCCTGAAGATAAATGTAAAGATGTTGTTATCCAAAAGACAATGAAGCACTTTAAAGAAATTTTAATTCAAGCAGTTCGCGACTCAAAATCCGAAGTAAACTTTTCAGATGTGACCAAAAAATTAAACACTCGTGAACGAGCTGCAGCAAACGGCGTTCCAGAGATTAAAAAATTAATCAATAATGCAGTCAAGGATACATCAATTCGCAAAATTATCAAAATTAAGTGCTTGGGAAAATAATCATCAAGTGCGCGAATAGCCTTTGTTTATTCGCATAAATGTGCTTTATTCGCATAAATATGTATTTGTTTTTTTATATTTCTATACGAATCATGTCAACCGACGGTAGGTCGCGCTCGATGACAAATTTAAATCTTATTAACTCCAAAAGTGTATGCGTCAAATATTGATTTGCATTAATCTTGCTTTCAAACAAATGCTTGGTTGCTGCACATGTATGCGCGATAACTTTTTGTGATTTTGTCACAGGCTCAGTCGCATACGCGCTGTAATTAAGCATATAGTACATTAGCAAATGATTATAAATTTGATATTCGGCGTATTCGACACGCATACGTTTTGTTTCAAAACGCAATTCGCGAGAGCCTGCATTTGATGCATTTGATATATTTGCTTCATTTGCTGCAAGCATCGCTGGTAACTTTGACTCGAATGATTTACATAGTTTAGTCAAGATGTCAAAAGAAAGCCATTGGTCAATTGCTTGCTTGTTAATAACCAAAGGCACATTCCCAAATAAACAATTGTTGATGTCAAAATCATTAAGAGTTGTGTTGGTGAACAATTTATAAAGTTCTTGCAAATTGCATTCGCGAGTATGTCCGTCGATGACCACCATCTCGTGATTGGAGTTGCTTGATGTTCTTGTAATTACAGGAACATCGGCTTTGATTACATCAAATTCATTATTTGTATCTGTACGTGGTCTTTTGGCATTAAACGTATTGAATACTTTGGTGTCGCATCTATGCCTCTTCATATTTCAATATAGTATATTCAAATTTATAAATAGAAACAAAAATGACACATTATTGCTGAATATGCGAGACAATTATTGCATTATTTCGAGCATTAATTACTCGATGCACAGCAACCAGCGTTTCATTTAAATATTTCTGCGGTACATGTATGTATGATGCAAAATCATTTAAATATACAGTATCAAAATCAATTTCATTATTAAGTGTATCTTTAGTTATAACTTTCAAGAATTTGTGATTGTATGTGTTTATGTATTTAACAACAACAATATTGATTATTTCCATAGTTATCAATGACAACGGCGCGTGATTAATCGCATACATGTAGTTGTCGACGGCGACTTTTAAAATATCAGTATTTATAAATTTTCTCTTATCGCCGTCTAAAAATTCAATAGAGCCGCCATCGATTGTTACGGCAATCATCACAAGTTCCGGAGTAAGCTCATCCGCGGATATAAATTCCAAAGCGTCTGGGTCATTCATGAGTGCACTTGTATATATTTCGTTTGTCTTTCTTGTTAATGGAATATATTGTATTGCAGACCCGCAATTTTTTACAGCCGCGAGTTCAGTCTCGGCGCAAACATATTCTTGCGGAATATTGAAAAGAAGCGCGCCATTAATTCTTATTGCTTCTTTCCACAATTCTTTTGTCGCTAATTCCACGGGCAAATTCAATATAGCCCATGGATAAGTTTTTATTGAAATCGCTGCGAGCTCGGCATTTATTAATTCGCGCGGCAAGTAATCGATTGCTCCTCCATGCTGGGTCACTGCATGTTTTGCAACAACCTCGTCGATGATATCTACGGGAACATACTGCAATGCATTACCAGTGCATGTTACTGCAACGATACACATTTCACGAGTTATAAATTTTGGCCTTATGTATTTCAAGGCATTGCCATTTTCCTTCAAAGCTTCGATGTAAATTTCATGGGTTCGTAAGCGAACCGGCACATGTTTAAGAGATGTACCGCCGGCTTTTACCGAAGCGAGGCAAATATCGGGAGTTTTTTGACATGATTTAAGATATTTAATGCCATAACACCAACCGGCGTCGCTAATTGCAGTTTCAAGACAGACTTGATGTGTCTGCTCTTGTGGTGTTAAATATTTAAATGAACCCGTATTGATTCTTACAGCCGCCACGCATATTTCTTGCGTACGCTGCTCCGGCTTCAAGTATTTAATTCCATTATAAAAATTACTTGCAATATACAAGCATACCTCGTGCGTGCGAAGATTATCAGGAATACATTTAATAAGTTTATATGGAATGAAATATTTGCTATTTAACATAGCAAGGCATATGTCAACTGTAAGATTATCCGGAGGAATCTTTTTGATATATGTTGGACAATCAGACACAATCTCGATGTAATCATCGTGACTATACTTATTCATCGTGTATTTATGAATAGTTTGTGTATTTTCAAATAAGAATAATAATTTACTTGTAAATTTACAAAACTTTACTTGTAAATTAAAAAAATATACAAATTATATTATATTTGGCCTTGCAGTCGCGTACGAATACAAATAAGGTTTCAAATACAATATGATTGTAAGTTTTTTGAATTTATAGTTGCTGTGTATCTTTGATTTTTTGTCCTTGTATGCACGTATGCCTACAAATAAGGATTTTAATCATAGATACAAGCAAACTATATATTGTGTTTATGTGTTTGTGTTTGTGTATTTATGTGTATCACAATATTCAATATAGTAATATTGCAATATGTGTTCGCGGCGAGTATGCGGAATGCTATACTTGCTCTGAAACAAAGATATCCAATCGAATCTAAATGCAGTATGCGTATGCTATGATGCATTTAGATTCGGCGTTTGTTAGGTCCAATCTAAAACTTTACGGTCAAAAGCACTATCTATGTGAACAATATTAATATTTTCAATACCGCGAGATGGTCGCAATGCATACGTATATGCATGTATGCATACTTGTATGCGTGTACACGATAACACATGTATAGTATACAATATAGAATATATATGCTGAACAATGCTAACTATGGTACATTTTTCTAATAATTTATATTTACAAACCGCATGTATGATAAGCACATTCACGGCATCTTCATGAGCGTTTGATTCATTATCGTGCGTGGGTAATTTTACATTACCCGGGCACGGCATCAGTGTGTAGTTAATGCCATCACTGATGTTGTCAATGACTTTGCTACTGGATTTGCCGATGATACCGAATGTATCACTGACTGCAACACTAACTATACCGCCGACTACTTCACGAACTATACTAATATCATCATTGACGCTGGTATATCTATTGGCAACGCCATCAACTGCGTCATCAACTGCGTCATCGACTATACATAATATGTCGCTGACTGCAACACTAACTACATCGCCTACTACTTCACGAACTATACCAAAATCTTCATTGACTTTGTCACTGGCTTTGCCAACGATACCGATTGTATCACTGACTGCACAACTAACCACATCACCTACTATACGAACTATACTAATATCGTTAACGGTGTTAACAACATTAACGACATTAACAACAATAACAACATTAACAACATTAACAACATTAACGATATTCTTACCAATGCTTGAATCACCTGTGCTAAATTGCGGTTTGTTAAACCGCGACATATATTTATTTATAAGGTCATAAATATAGTCTATGAAACGTCTAATTATACTTGTTTTTGGTTTTTTATCAAATGCTTGCAATAAATGCACTGATGAGTTTGCCATCAAGTGCTTAAGCGGCGGGTCAGTAAATCCAGGCGGTAGCTTCGTGGACGATGCTGGCTTCGTGGACATAGATGGCTTCGTGAACGATGCTGGCAATGCGGACATAGCTGGCAATGCGGACAAGGGCCCATAGACAAATCTATCCATGCGTGCATCGATTAGAACTCCTGCGGTAGCGCCTTTGCGTGTCTGCGGCACTGTACGTGTCTGCGGCATGGTGTGCGTATGCGGCATTGTACGTGTATATGTGGGCTGATACATGGTCTCTGTTAAGCGTCTATATACCGATACTTTAGTGAAAAGAGATTCAATTTTTACGCACACGTACACGTGTCGGCCGCTGGCTTGTTTAAATGAAATTCACTCATGGCAAAAAACAACATATGAATCAATCACCGTGGAATCACCGTGGCATCGCCATGGCGCCATGATGTCAATATTTATGGCAAATATTTGTCATTGATTTTAACGACCTCGACCATATGCTTAACCAAGAATGACTCTGGAATATATTCGATAAGCCCTTGCAATACGTCCGCGGAATGCTTTTTTGCAATTTGCTTGATAATTTTACCAGTTATGTATTTTTGGTCAACTTTCTTAATCAACTCAGGCAATGTCACGAGTATTTCCGCAAGAGTTTCCTGGTCAAATTCGCGCCCTTCTTCAATCGCAAGGATGCAATCAACATGTGATTGGTCGTCGCAAAATTTGTGAAACATGTTGCAATCGATGTTGTATTTACGTGTCAACAAATATGCGATTTTGTCGCCGTCGCGCATATACTTGTAAGGTAAATCATCAATAGCTGATAAATTAAGTATTTCATTATCGTACAAATAATAGTATTTGTCGACGAGACCTTGTGTGATTTTGTCCTCGATGTTCTTGAGCTTGGGAAGTAACATGAAAGCAGCGCTGTTGTCCGACAATGCAATCGCATTGATTATATTGTCATCAACCATATGTTCAGGCATACAAATGCATTCGTGACAACTCTCTTCACCTCGAATATGTAAAAATTCAATAAGTTTCAAGTAATGATTGCGTGTAAAGAACCTGGCAGCAAATTTTGTCAAATAAACGTACTTATGGGTCTTTACCAACGCATTATAAATTGCATCAATATCTTTGTCATTGAACAAGTAGTCGGTGTTGCCGTTGACACGGGCATCATGCATAGCATTATACGTGTAGTCCAACAAATCATCAATGTCGTCTTTGTCAATGCTGCTGTCGTTGTAGTCGTAGTCTTCGTTGTTGGTAACTTTCAAGCAGTTGATGATATGCATGATTTTGAATTCATTTGCATTAGGTTTAGGAAACCAGCGCGTATCAACACTTGCATATGCAGCTGCGTACGCAATCTCATCAACGGTGTAAGTAGCCATTGTGTATATGCATGTATGCGTATGTATGCGTATGTATGCGTATGTATGCGCGTGCGTGTATGCGTATGTATGCGTGCGTGTATCGCGTTTGATATATTCTAAAAATCCATATTCAATTTTAAAAAAATAAAGATATGTGCATATGTGCTTATGCATACAAGCATGTACAAGCATGTGCAAGCATGCTTATTCATATGGCTTGTTGGTCTTGTCAACGAAATTATCAACGTATTCGTCAATTTCATCAATCACCGTCACTTCGCCGACGGTTGGTCCAAAGATGTTGACCGTTACCGCATGTGTCAAATATTGAAACAATAGTTCATGATGCATTACAATAAATCCATCATCGGTTATGCATCCGATAAGCTCTTGATGAATAGTTGTTAGGAGCGCGCGTGAACATCTGCATTCAAAAACCGCGTACACGAATGGAGTATATACGCTTGCGCGCGATGCAATGCATAGAGTATACTCTCGATATTGAATCATTTGCTCAGCATCCGCGGCAATAATTTTAAACTTGTGTTGGCGCATCATCTCAACACTGCTAAGAACAATCACAAATTCATGTCGCCAAATCGTCGGCGATGCATAATCAGTGTCTATTTCGTACGTGGTGCCAGTAGCACTGGTGCCAGTAGCGCTATCATAGCTGCCGCCGCTGATGCCATCATGGCTGCCACTTGCGCCATTTATGCACATACGCTCAAAGGCGTCTAGTGATTGCTGAATATCCTTATCTGCCATTATGAATCACGTTCATTAACTGGTACAAATTTAAATTCAAGTTTATCAAAAATATCGCGCTCGGAATCTACGTGTACTTGAGTAAGCTTGCCTTGGCCGACGCGGAACAGTCCGTGTTGGTTGAGCCTGAAGCCGCGCTTGGCCGCATGTGCGCGCATAGTCTCGTTGAATCGTTTATTTCCCGTAAAGTAAAGCAACGCCGGCGCATACATGGATGCATCTACGTTTAATATATCAACTTGTCGCACAACATCACGATGCCTGAACAACACAGATAATCTTTCATTGCCGGCGCCAAGTACGCCGACGATTGCTTGATTATTTTTATCACATCGTAATTTATTCAAAAGTTCGCGCAAATCAACATCCGTGACGAGTATATCAATGTCGCCACTGGTCTCTGCGCCTCGTCTATATGAACCTGCGATTGTAAAATTCGCATGCGAATTTATTTTATTCACTGCCTTTTTTATAATTTTTGCAATTTCACGAGTATGCTCACGTGGAATTCTTTTTTGCAAATCGCGATAATGTGTCAGTCCCAATTGTTGTGCGTTAGTCAACGCGATATCTCCGCGCTTCACAGCATTCTTCAAGTCGCTGATTGTATACACATCATCGCGTATAAACTCTTTGGCTCGCGCGCCGATGCCAATTATCAAAGATAACTTTGCATACGCGGATAAATATCTAACCACATGTGGGTCCATTAGCATCTCAATCTTGCCGTACGTCAAGTAGTCATTGATTCTTTCAAGAATCCCCGTGGATACTCCAGGGATTTTCAACCCAATGTTTGATTTTTTAATCGTATAATCGAGCTTTTCAATAGAGCCCGCTACGCGTTCGAATGCCTTTGCTCTAAATTTATCATCGACGAGCGCGTAGTAATCGGCACACTGGCGCAGCTGCTTAATCAACGTACGGTTCTTCATCGTGTGCATGTATACTTGCATGTATACTTGTATAAATATACTTGTATAAATATACTTGTATACGTATACTTGTGCAATAAAAATTGAATTTGATTTATTCTCATGTATAAAGTCGCGAATACTTGTGTAATCATGGAGCAATATCTTGAACTCGTCGGTGACTATGAATGCGCTCGGGACCACTTGCGTGTACTCAAGAATCACATCTACTGGTGTCTCGTTGAGTCCCCGGGAGGCAAGCAGTTATGCAGCAACGAGAATGAAGCCGATGCAAAGGCCAATATGTTTCAAGTGGCACAATATTTGTCGTCGATTCACAAGCACAATAAAGCGGCATTTGCAAAGCTCAATGACTCATCGGATATATTAAGCATCAAAAAATATATCTATTCTGGTCTTGATAAGTTGCTAATCACTCATTGTGGGCCAGAGCTTGCTGAAGTTAAAACCATACGTACGCTTACTGGCATGTATACTCCAAGAGTATTCTTGCTTAACCATAACAAACATATCAAGCTTCCAATGAAATTTAAATCTTTTGATGAATTTAAATGCACCGCATTAAGATATTCCGGAGGTAGTTTGATTATGCAGTACGATATTAAAACCGACAATATGTTTGAGTTTCCGCGATATGAATTTCCAACATTCTATAAACAAGGAGGCATCCCAATTGGATTTAATGAAATATACGAATTAAATTGCAGCGCCCGCGAGGACATATCGACGATGGCGGTTCGTGGTGCGCTTAGTTATCTTGAGAAGCAATTGAGCGTCATAAATGCAAAATTCATAAATTTCATGCAACTTGACAACTGCCCGGATTATGACGACTTGAGCATCATTGGCACAAGTGACGCCACTGGTAATAATATTAACGCCAATAACGCCACCGACGCCGTCACATGCGCGGAACAACGCGAGTTCAATTCTGCAATTGATATCGTAGAGATGCTCACCGGTACTATCAATATTGACCGCGATACTCGAGTTGCTGCGGCCGAGCGCCTTCTCAACTTGGTGTTCAAGTTGAAAAAATAAGCACATATGTGCCCGTGCGCATACGATTACTATTGTGATTTTGTTTTTTAATAATAAAATTTTTGTTTTTTACAAAGTAACTCCTTAGCTTGTGATGCGCCAGTATTCGGATGCATGTCCGTCGCATGGAAATACTTGAAACAATGATGAATTACCTCCGATATGCCTTATGCATTTGTTATTATTGCCTCGCAGTCGCACCGCCGAAGAGTCATTGCGGTCTTTTTCAAGAGACCACAATTGATTCAAACCAGTACTGCATGGAGAAATCATATTGCTGAGATTGTCTCCGGCGGTCAAGCAATGGCTTTTTCCATTTGGAAGAAAGTTACTATCGCCGATGTGAATTCTAAATTTATCTTGAACAGGCACTATGTACCAATAATTTAAAGTATGTGTGTCGCAATTAAAAGAGGTAATTCCCTTACTGCGATTGTCTCCCGGTGATTGTCTAAGGCAAATATTTTTGCTATTTACTGTGTTTCTTGATACAATTCTGCGCCTTGTTCTAAACTCTGGTTTTAAAGTAAAGTTATCCAACGAATCGTAATAATTTTCCGGCGTTTCATTAGGCGGCGGCTGTGCTGGCTCTGCCGGTACTCCAGGCAACAGCAACTGGTCAGTAGGTATGCCTGTGCCTGGCTGCACGCCTGTGCCTGGCTGCACGCCTGTGCCAGGCGCTGGTGCCGCACTCATCGTAAGAACTAATACAGCCCCGATAATCAAGATAACCAAAAATACACCAAGTGCAATAAGCAATCCAATAGCCATATTGTTATTTTTCTTTGCCATGTTTATATATTTGTAATTAAAATAATCTGTGATTAAAATAATCATTTATTGAATATGTCGGTGATTTTAATCACCAATTATTGAATATGCCAAATACTTGCATTATCGGCGCATGGCCCAATTACTACTTTATTTCCTTCAATATATAAACAGTTATTGTTGTTGCTAATCATAGATGCATCCATGTGCGAATCCGACGACGACAAGTCCGTGGTCGGTTGCATGCTTGTATTCCATAAAAATTCATCTCCGTTTGTACATGTTGCCAACGGGTCATCCGGGTCCGCTTTGATGCAAAGTTCATCAGATTGTATTTTTATTTTATCGCCGATTCTATTGATGCTCCATCGATTATTTTTTGCCACACATGGAACCATCTGAAGAGCTTGTGTTGCCTCGTTGTATCCGATGCATATTTTTTCTCCCGACGGTGATTTGCTTGAAGCTGCAATTTGCTTATTAGAAAGAGTCAAAGAATTCTGAGAACCAGGCACTATCTTTTTAATTGTTGATTCCAGTGGAAGCTCAATGTGCGTTGATGAACTCCTCGTCGAGAACACAAACATCAAAACCATCACCACGAGAATAAAGCCAGATATTTTTACAATTGAAAGCATATTTATATACTTGTAAACAAAAAAATAATGTATTTAACAATCATTGATGCAAACATTGCAAACATTGCAAACATCATCAATGATATACACGCATGCGTCGAGATAATTGCATTTATTTTATGTGTCGCTGCTTGAATAATGGTTTCATTATTTTTAATACCAACTCGCATGTTACTGGTTTGCGTTTGTAATGTCTATTGAGTTCGTTGATTACACAGTATGCGATTGTGGCCGGGTCAATAATTCTGTTGAATTTATATACATTGTCAAGTACATCTTGTGCGATTGATTTTTGTCTATAGTGTCGCAAATATTGCATCACACAATCATCTATTATGTCAATCCGCACGTTTATTTGAAAAATATATTCGTCGTATTCTTGTGAATATTTATCTTGAAGGCGAGTAGATGCATGATTGCGTAACTTTTCTCTTGTAAGGCAACTAATCAAATTATGCTCGATGCCTATTGCAGAGTCTATGCTGCTGTTGCTGACATTGCTATCACCGCTGCTGGCGCTATCGTTGCTGCTGTAGCTACTAACACTTGTGCTACTTGAATAGTCATTGGTTATATCCATTACGTACGCATTATTCATGTCATCTATGTCATCTATGTCATCTATGTCATCTATGTCATCTATGTCATCTATGTCATCTATGTCATCTATGTCATCTATGTCATCTACGTCATCAATATTGCTTACAAACTTATGTATAGAAATATATTCGCCGAATAAGTCGACCATATCGCTAAGAACATCACATGCGTCGATGTCGGTAGTGCAACTGGCGTCAATGCCATCAATGGCGTCAATGCCATCAATGCCTTGGTGAATGGAAGTGTATTTGCTATAAAAATAGTCAAAATTCTCCATCAATGATGAGCTATTGAGCGTGTTTTGGGCTGCCGCGGATGCCATCGGCGCCGTAGCTGTCATGGTTGCCATTGTAACGATGATGCAAGTGTCAAATACGCCCTTGGTTAATATTAATTTATTTAATTCAATTTTTTATAGTACATTAGTATAATGGGTGCATTAGTTAAAGTTGGTATAGCATTCGGTGTAATTATATTAATTATATTGATAATAGTCATTGTACTTGCCGTGTACTATTCGCTAAAAAGTGAACCAGAAGTGGTCGTTACTGACGTTCTTCTTGACAACGACGGCAATGTTCTCGCAGCTGAGCAAAAGGTTATCAAGCCAAGACAGAACCCAAGCGACAAAGGACACGCAAATCGTAAACGCGGATGGTTTGACGTTCAAGACCAAGGAGTCAAAAATGATTATTGCAGATGGGTAGGCGATAGTCCAAACACTTGGTTCTCATGTGCACTTGCCGGAGCCGAGTCGCAATACACGCCAAAAGGTGTATACGCCGAAGACATGTCTTATTTTGCATAAGCATAAATACAAAAACAATTGCGGTATAAATGCAAAACAATTGCGGTATAAATGCAAAACAATTGCGGTATAAATGCAAAACAATTGTGATGTAATTGTAAAACAATTGCAAAATATTTTTTTTGTTTCCGTGTATAAATGAATGCATCAAAAATCGCCGTAGGATTCATTGCGTTTGCGATGATTATTTCATTGTTAATATTTATCGCATACTCGATATATAAATTAGCCACGTACGAAACCGAGTACAAATATACTGTTGAACTAAAGCACAAAAAACAATTTATTCATCCGGCGGAAATAGAATTTGTAACCGTCGATGGCAACTCAATCACACCAACCAGCGCCAATACGAGTTCTATGCGCGGCGATGCCAGTAGGTCAATCGAACAATCCTACGATGGCAAAATGGATACTTGGTTCCATACAAAAAATAACGATGATGAATATATCATACTTGAATACGATTCTACGTCGCCGCTGAAGCAATTTGTGATTCGCAATCGTCCGGTAGTTGAAAACATTACCGCGGAAAGCACAAACAAGCGCATGAATGGTCTTGTCATTAATATAATTAGCGAATCAGGCACGGACTCATTTGTCGTCGATAACAAAGACAAGATAATCAATGACGTCACTTTTAACGCAGAAACAAAAACTTGGTTAATAAAATAATTATGAATTAAACTTTATAAAATTATGTTGTTTATATTTACATGTTGATTGCGATTACAGCTATAACGGCATTTGTGTTATTACTTGCCGCATGTTATTTATTCACATATATAAAAAGCCTCGCATGTGATTAAATTGCACTTGTTTTTTATTTACAATATGCGTGTATATTAATTACATTCGAATTGTACTTGTTTTTTATTTACAATACATATGTATTTACAATATATATACGTTTATAATATGAATAAAGTTATAAAGTACCTCAACAACGGCGACTTGTACGCGTTGAGTGAGTTTGCCGTATCTATTGTTAATTCAAGAAGCGTCATCATGGACTGCGTGTTGCCTAACAATCGTGTGCAATTTTTTATAAAGATAACCTTTATCGACAATGCACACAACGACGCACCCAACAACGAGATAGAGCTTAATAAAGAAATAAATAAGCAAATCATAGATGCAAATATATGTGATGGGTTTGCACAGATGATTTATTCAACAACAGCAACTTTGAAAGTTCTACTAACCGACGAACAATTTAACACAATGCATACTGCACCCAGCCTTAATAACTTTAATAAAGTTGATATTGCTATGTTTCATTTGATGCTAAATATAAAATTTAATATACATACCAACAAATATCATGCGATGATTATTGAAAATTGCGGCACATCATTTGGTAAATTTTACTTTTCTATGAATGAATTTGACATTAAATATCAAGTATTCAAGTCAGTAATGTTCCAGTTGATTTATTCACTATATGTGTTGCAGCAAAAATTTCCAGGCTTTGCACATAATGATTTATTTGAAAGAAATGTAACTCTCAAAAACTTATATATCGAACACGAATACGGAATTACAAGCAATAACAATAACGCCGGCGTTGCTGTTTACAAGCAGTATACGATACATAATAAAAATTATTATGTGCCTTTTTATGGACTTGTTCCAAAAATAATTGATTTTGAAGCTTCAGAGGCACCGATGCTATTCACACAAACCGAACAAATAAAAGATTTATTATCGCCACGTGCGTATACTAAACTGAACGATATTCTTGATTTCTTCAGAGACATGCGAATGTTTGACTCTAATAATCCTTGTTATGAATTAATCAATAAATTGGACACAAGCAAATTGCATCATTGTGTAACAAATTTAAACGTAGATATATCTAAGGCGCCGTCGCTACTGGATATGCTCAACAGTTCAGTCTTTGGTTTCGATAATCCCATATCATCAATGCAAGAATCAATGATTATAAAAAAATTCAAACTTGATTGATACGCGCATACACGTCGCTTATTCAATATATGTTATTGTCTCTGGATATTTTTCGCGCCAGTAGTCGATGAGTTCGTTCACTTGGGTCTCAATCGTGCGAATATCCGAATCATCAAGTGCATCTGTGCTGTCCGTGTGTAAGTATTCAAATCGCCGCTGGATTACATCGGGTAGCTCTGGAGCTATTCCTAATTCATAAAGTCTACGTGCAAGAGTAAAGTCAAGGCATTTGGATTGATTATATTCTCTAAATTTGTTTCTGAATTTAGAATTCGACGACAATATTTTCGCAGTTTTTGCTTCAGATTCAAATGCAGCCGTGGCGAGCCGCAACTTATCTCTGTTTATCTTTGCTTGCAAATTGACCTTGTTGATTGTTTGCAATCGCAGTGTGATAAGTGTCTGCGCTACCCATTCAGCAAATGCCTCATCTTTATGTGCGGCATATTTATACAATCCAAACTCTGTAAGAAATGTAATGTTATTGATGCGCCCAAGCTTATCACGCGCACATAGACATATTTTTTCATCACATGAATAGTCTTTGGTTGACCTTATGTAGTTTTTATCACCGACGTACGCGGCCACATCTTTAAGAACAAACAACGGTTCTTCAACTGTGCCTGCAATTTGTATGCTTAGTTCACAAAAATATTTTTTGAGCTGCACGCAATCATCGACGATAAATGCTGGATTTGCCATGTCTTCGGTGTGTATGAGCGTGTCAGTATATGGCGATAACTGCGCGTGTGAATCAATATCGGCGTCAAGTTTAATCATGCGTAATTGCAATAGATACGTATCAATTACAATATTCAATTTTACAATTTGAAAAAAATTGAATCAGATTATAATCAATTATCACAGAGCAATTCTGTACACGCATTTGCATACGTATATACGTACACGCATACACAAACACACGTATCTAACCATGGATTCTCAACTTGAGCAACTTCTCAATGATGCTGAAAATGCACAACGCTCACGTATTGTAAAAATCAACAACCGCGCATCGCATGCACGCACGGATACGCCAGTTGCACAACGTCGAGTATCTATCAAGTATCCGGCGGATACACGTTCGCATGCAAATGCGAGTTCGCATCCGCAACGTGTGCATGTCAGGCATGTAAACTTTACATCCCAAACTGAATCGTATATTGATGAACAAATTGCCATAGACCCAAGAAACATCAACTACATGAACGTATTCAAAATATCGCGCGAGTCAATACTTAAGGTTGTCAAATCAGTCGCACTCGCGATTAGATTGATTCCACCTTATAGGCAAGACGCCGAGATAGTTGAAGCCGCTGTCAAATTCAGTCCTAAATCGTATTTGTTTGTCCGCGGCGACTTGCGAAATGCTTATCTTGAAAATATTGCGATTGAACTCGACTCGTCAATGCTCGCTAATTTGCAAAATGAAGCAGCATCATATGCTGAACAAGTTCAACAAGTTCAACAAATTGAACAAGTTCAACAAAAACGCGAGCAATTTGAACAAAATCACGAGCAAGTTCAACAAAATCGGGTTTATCAAGACGCGTACGTGTACGAGCATATGTATGAAAATACACACGCAAACATACACGCGGATACTTGGCGCATACATACTCCTAAACGACAAATCATTTATGAGCCAAGCGAACCATCAGCGCCTCGCAAACGCACCAGAAACTCTTTCGAAACTGACGCAAATAATCACGCACGCGACTCCAAATATGAATATGTTGAAAGTTGTCGCAAACGTTTGCAATACGCACCAAGACTACGCGCAACTTCGTTGGTAAATGAAGTAAAGTACTTGCTGGAGCATTGCACTCGCACACACCCACTGGGTTGAAATACTATAAGCATGCAAGCAAGCAATGCATATTGCTTGCAATTTAAAATCATGTTTTGTTTTTTATAATGCTTATAAATGCAAAAGTTAACAAATACAAAACCATCAACGACACGGTCGTCAACGACACGGTCATCAACGACACGGTCATCAACGACGCAGTCGTCAATGACACAACCATCGGCAAATTTACGCATAATCGAACCATTCAATATGTTTGAAACAAATCCCAAAGACTTGTTTATCGATAACGCATTTATGATTCACCATTCGCTGTATGTATTTTTAGAAGTACTACGCGGTGAAAAAAAGTATATGGATATGGTAACAAATTATTATGAATCCGGTATTGACGTTGAGGACTATGCGATGTCTTTTATTTCCCCGGAATTTCATACATTAAAAAGAATTGCAATAATGAAAGCAAATGAAGTAGTGGTTGTTGTATACTCGGATATGGATGCGCACATGCATATGAACGCACACACGCATACACACACGCACACAGACACAGACACATATACGGATGAGCACACGCGCGCAAATCCAATTGATGAAAATTTCACTTACTATAGATTTAAAGAAATCAACAGCGCTGGTAGAGAATTCTTAACCAGACATGATGAACGCAATACAGGCGTTGCGTTTGGAGTTACTTCTGATGTTTTCAACAACTGCAACTATATCGGCATGCCTGCGTTTGGAGTAACAAACGCAATGAATACATTAATTAACGCAGAACCTGATACTAATTTGGTAGTCTTGTGTTATATTTGTTACAACCGGAGAATGCTTGATGCACTTGTGTCTTTTGGCAATACATATATACACGTCGATTACTGATACGAGTGCATGCATGCGCACGCATGCTACTCCACCGGCGGCAGATGCTTGTATATTTTCATAAATCTTGGGTCGGATTCGATGATGCTTCGATAGCCATCGACGAGGTCGTCAAATTCATATATCTTGTAGCCGAAGATGCTGTCTGGGTCCAACGAGTAAAAATATTCAACATCATCAATATTTATCTTGACCGCTGTTATTTTTTCTGTAGTCATGGGCTTGCATGGGTCAGTCGCAGTGATGTCTCTGGCTGGATTGTCTGTGAACAACGGACGGTTGTCTGGATTACAAACTCTGCAAAAATCTTCACCGTCGACCATACACTCGATGCTTGTCTCGGCAAGTGCACGTATGAAGCTTTCTACGATGATTTGATTTTTTACAGAACTTTCGTACAATTCTGTGTCTGTGGTTGATACTTTGGCGCTGCCATCATTGGCAACCACGCCATCATTGGCAACCACGGCATCATTGGCGCTGCCATCATTGGCGCTGCCATCATTGGCGCTGCCATCATTGGCGACCGTGCCATCATCAACTCCCGAGTTGAAAACAACTCCAGGCGGGACAGACAAATAAATATATGGCTGTACTGTTCGTTGCTCCAGTGGCAAACTTTTATGAGAATCATTACGAACACCTCTGGCAATAATTTGCTTAATGCGTCCCCAGTTCCAATAAGGCTCCATGATATGAATATGTCTAATATTTTTCAAGTCAAGTCCTTCGGCGCCACTGCTTGAAATCAACAACAAGTCAAAATCGCCAGAATTAAATTTGTCTTGAATGACCGCACGTTCAATTGGAGTGACTGCACCAGAAATAATCGCAAAACGTTTGCTAACCGAGTTAATGTCAAACACTCCAAATGGCTCATCTATTTGTTCAAATTTCTTTTTTAGCATCGCAAATGAAGCATCCGCGGTGGCATCAGTGACCGCGGCATCACCATCACTATCGCCATCACTATCGCCATCACCGCCGGTCACTGGCTCAGAGACTATACTCACCGCGAGCGTCCAGCCGTGTCTTTGTAAGAATTTTGTAAAGCTTCCGAGTCCACCTTCGCCAACAAATTGACTATAGACAAGCCCAGAGCCTGGATTTGCTTCAATATTTGCAAGAATTTTCTCATATTTTGGTTGTGTCTCGGAGCCATTTAGATAATTTGACAACTGTCGCGACTTTACTCGATAAGTGCTGCTCATCGTTGACTTTGGCTTGGTCATTGAACTTGGCTCAGGCGCAGATTTTTTGCCTTGACTTGGCTTGGTCTCTTCAAGTTCTTTGTCACGAGCAAGTCCATACATCACAAATTGCTTTGGGTCCATAGGCACATACTCGATAATCGTCGGTAGTTCTTTTGGGAAATTCGAGCCGAGAGTGATGTCCACGCCGAGGCCAGCACCGGGCCTACTCAAGTGGTTTACACTTGACACTAATCCCATAATGCGATTCTGAAATTTCTCTTTGTTGATAATTCCAAACTCGCCAACGTACATGCGATTAAAATCCCTGTACGAATCTGTGAATGTTTTGCCGCCATGAGCATTGCCGAGCATGTTGAAGCAGTTTGCGAGTTCAAATGGGTCATTGGAAATAGGCGTGCCTGTGAAAAACATAACTTTGAGATTTTTAGACTTCATGATGGTCTCGTAAAGATTAATTGCGTTCTTGCTGCCGTTGGTAATCGCGCGAAACAAATTATGGGCTTCGTCGACGATAAGTAGTTTGCCATTCAGCGACGGTATCTTTAAAAGTTCCCCAATTTTTGCATCAAGCGCGGTGTCAAATTCATCAACGGGACCGGCAGTTGCGCGGCCAAACTGCGCATACATGTTGCTTGCGTTCATGCTCACAAACGAAAAGTTTTTCTTGACCCATGCGCGGATTTCCTCCGTGGACATTTTTGATAAAAAGAATTCCGGGTCATGCTCGGCACGCAGTCGTGCATATTTGACTACTGCCGCTTCCATATTGTCTTGAAGAGACTTTGAAAGCAACACTATAGGTTGCCTTGTTTTTATCATGTCAATGGCGATTGCAATTGCCAATATAGACTTGCCGAGACCCATCTCGTGCTGGATAAGCAACCCGCGAGTATCAATGTCAACGTCGAGTACAAACTCACGTACAATATTTTGATAGTATTTGAGAAAATCATATTGGGACTCCCATCGCGCATTTTTAAAGTGTTCAAACAACTGCACTGCAAAATTAGTGTTGTTCCTGTTGAGTTTAGATTTATGCATCAAGTATATTTATATACACACCAATATTAAAATGAATATACTGTATTTATTTTCGATACTTATGCGCATACACACATACACATACACATACAGTTTATTCCAATTAAATTTATTACTCGTATAGTATATAATGAATCAACGAGCATTTATTGGTCGAGGAGACCTTAATCCAAGGAATACACAAACAAAAAATAGATGCAATACCATAGACACTCACGAACTACTAAAGCAGGAGATTTTTAAAAATACTATAGATGATAGCGCCGAAATTAATAGATTTATGAATGCGCGCAATGCGCAAACGACAGCGGCGCCTAGTAACACACTCATGCCTGTGAATATACCTGTGCCAGAGCCAGAGCGCCGCGGAGCCTTTGAAGAGTATAGCTTTCATTTTGACTCGAGTCTCGCCAATACAAATGAACGCGACAGTGGCATTCTCGAATGGAATTTAAACTCCACTTCGAACACAAATAAAGTTACCAACTGTGTGCGCGTGATTATCTCGCCGATGTTCTTTCCAAGGATTCAAAATGACGCAAATAAACCAGACTTCTTTTTCAACCGCAGAATGTTTTTAGACATTACTGATTTTCCATTTGCTCAGACTGTGCAAGCGGACAACAATAATAGATATCATTTCGAGTTTGAAGTGGATAATTTAAATTCAACATCGGTGACATTAAAGCCAATCTCGAATTCATATACGCTATCGCGGCCGTTCAACACAATCACAAGACTTCGCGTTAGGTTCTCGACATCTCCGCGATTTAGAGCAATTAACCTACCTGCGGATGTAATGCAAGTGGTCAGCGTCGCCAACAGTAACCCAGCTCGGTTCACGATAACTTCCGGAACGGTTACTACTGCAGCTATTGGACCCGTTGGCTTACTCGCGGTTCCAGCGGCTGCTTATTTTGAAGGGTTTGAATCCGGCAATATTACATTGAACGCAAACGTAAACACATTTCAAGGGCACTTTATCACAACTATAGTTGATGGTACAACTTTTGAAATAGCTGACCTTAGTCTTGCGGGCACAGCCGCGCACGCAGCAACTATGTATATATACATGAACAATATATCATTCAGGGCTACTTTTGTATGTCTCGCGGATACGCCATCGACGTATATACAAGCGGTGTCGTAGTAAAGCACGCATGTGCACGCACGTATACGCATACGCACGTATACGCATACGCACGTATGCGTATACGCACGTATACGCATACGTACGTATTAAATTTGAATTTGAAAGTAAGAAAATACAAGTATAGGACAGTACACGTAACCGGTACACGTAACCGGTGCACGTAGATAGTACACGTAGATAGTACACGTAGATAGTACACGTAGATAGTACACGTAGATAGTACACGTAGATAGTACACGTAGTCGACGACACATTTTTTGCAATAAATATACAAACAAACACACGTACACGCATACACGCATACACGATGGCGACCGTTGAAGAAAAGTATCCGTTTATGACGGTCAACAAAAGTATCATTGACAAAGATTGGGCCGCTGGAACTAAAAAGCAAGTGGAATCCAAAGAATTTCTGATTGACTCCAACGGGGTCGGTCGATACGAAACATTTTGCTACTCACCGGCGTTTGCCAAGTGCATTGATGAACCAATCGTTAATGCACTTGACCATATGGTGCGTTGCCGAGATTCCGACCATAAAGTTACCTATATCAACATCAATTTTGACCCATCATGCGGGCTGTTTAGCATAACCAATGACGGCCCTGGAGTTGAAGTTGTGGTCCATGCGGCAGCAAGTCGCGAGCTTGGTTTTGAATGTTATGTTCCATCGTTTATCTTTGGCACTACATTTATCGGCAGCAACCATGGCAGCGACAGCATTGTCGGTGGCACTAATGGTCTTGGCGCTAAAATCACAAATTGTTTCTCTAATGAATTTATGATTACAACCATCGATAGCACACGCGGACTAAAGTTTGAAGGCATATGGCAAGACCATATGAACACTGCACTGCCTGCGAAAATAACTAAATGCAAAAATAAGAGCATGTTTGAACTCAGCGCTGCTCTCGACTATACACTGTTTGGGTATGGCAATGATGCCGACATTTCGCATCTCGCAGACTTGGTTCGCGCGCGTGCTTATTTTGCTGCAGCGTACGCTACATATGTATGCGGTACTAAATTCAAGTTTATGTACAATCGCGCGCAAATCAAGTGCACGATGAGTTCACTTGTATCTATGTTCTTCCCGGATGCGCCTGTTGTAAAAGCGACCCTATGCGGAGACGCCAACGGCAAGTATCCTTGGGACGTTATCGTCGCAATCACAGACACATCCGCGTATGATTTGCCCTATATAAGTAACGTAAATGGCATTGTGGTTCGCGATGGAAAGCATCTCAAACATCTTATGAACTCTGTCACAAGCGCTATAAAGACAAAGATAGCCAAGCAAGTCAAGGACAAAGACTTGAAATTCAAGTCAGCGCTGGTCAGTAGCAATATATTTATATTTGTAAACTCGATGATTCCATCACCGGGTTGGTCTGGACAACGCAAAGATGTCTTGGATGTCCCAGCGAGCGCCGTCAACAAGTATACGTTCAATGCTGCTACGACAAATGCGATAAGCAAACATCTGTTTGACATTATCGCCGAGCACATCATGGAGACGCCCAAAGTAAAGGTCAAAAAGACTCCAGATTATGACAAGTATACTGAAGCCAAGCGATGCTCACAAGAGCCACTCAAATGCACACTCATCGCGGTCGAAGGAGACTCGGCGATGACTCAAGTTTGCATCGGCATCAGCAACAACGGCGGCTTTAATTACTATGGCGCAATAAGCCTCGGTGGTGTCATTATGAATGCGCGCCGTGAATGCAAAATAGTCACCGCCGCAAACACACAAATGGTTCGTAGTTCAACCAAACTTACCAACAATATATTTATGACTGTCTTGCGAGGCGTCACTGGTTTACAATTGAATTACAAATACGACCCGGAGTCGCCGACGTATGCACGCGAAATGTCCGAGCTGCGCTATGGCGCTCTTGTAGCTTGTGTCGACCAGGACCTGGATGGTAAAGGCAATATCTTGGGACTCTTGTTGAGTACCTTTGAATTGTTCTGGCCAAATCTAATCCGCGCAGGCTACGTCAAGTGGTTTGCAACGCCGATTATTCGTGCATATCCACAAACTGGTCGCGTCCTCGAGTTCTACTCGACTGCTGAATACGACAAGTGGTACGCAAATAATGGCAGCAACGCCAGCGCCCGATTCAACATCAAGTACTATAAGGGATTAGGAACCCATGGACGTGAAGAAGCTATTCATATGTTTAAAGCATTTGACAAAAAAGCATTCACTTATTGTCTTGATGCGCGTAGTCATGAACTCTTTGAGATTTATTTCGGAGTTGACGCTGATTTGCGCAAAGTCGAGTTGGCTCAGCCAACCAAGCAACCGGTGGAAATCACAGACAACATAATTTCATGCAGTGACCACCTCGAATATGAAACAAATTTGTATCAAAAAGACAACATCGAGCGCAAGCTTGACCATGTAATTGATGGGCAGAACCAATCGGGAAGAAAGATACTCGACGGGCTCATCAAGGCATTCAAAGGCACCAGCAAGCAAATGAAAGTTGCTCAGCTCGCCGGCTATATTTCCGAGCATGAAAATTATCATCATGGAGAAGCCAGCCTCAGTGAAGGCATTACCAGGCGAGGCTTGGTTACCCCCGGAGGCAAGCAGCTTCCGTTGATTGTTCCATTGAGTAACTTTGGTTCAAGACGCGGCGGAGGCAAAGATGCTTCAAGCCCCAGATATATCTATACCACACTGAACACGCGACTGGTAGAGCTTATCTTTAATCCCAACGATTATTGGATATTGCCTTTTAATTTCGATGAAGGCAAGCGATGCGAGCCAGAGTACTTTGTACCCGTGGTTCCCATGGCAGTATTGGAATCGACAGAAGTTCCCGCACACGGCTGGAATTTTAAGACATGGGCACGCGACATACGCGGAGTCATCGAGAATGTTCGTAGAATGATAAAGTTTGGCGCGGATGTTCCGCTGCTAAACATGCAGCCGTGCGTTTACCATGGCAGCGCGTACGAATGGCGCGGCACATTTAGAACCATTTGTGGCAAATTATACTCGTTTGGTAGCTATAAAATTATCAATGACAACACAATAATCATCGATGAGCTACCGCTGCGTACTTGGACAATTCCATATGTACAAGCGCTGAAGAAAAAGCTAACTGGAAGCGCCACTGACTTGGTCAAGAGCATCCATGACTCATCGGACGATATTCGAGTCAGTATCGAAATCAAACTAAAGTCAGGAGCACTTGAGAAAATTTCGCAGTCTGGCACACACGCAACCGACGGCATCGAAGAATACTTTGGTCTCAAAGACTACATGGACGACCACTTGAACATGATTGGCATGCGCCATGAAGTTATCGAATTCAAAAATTACGCAGATATCGTAAAGACTTGGTTTCCGGTACGAAAAGAATTCTACGCAACGCGTATTGCCCGCGAGCTTACGCTTGCCCAGCTTGAAATCAAATATTTCGAGAATCAAGTCAAGTACATCATGGATAAACATGTATTTTCAAACAAGTCCGTGGACTTTATGATTGCAACTTTGGCCGAGCAAAAGTTTGACAAATTCAATCACACTCGGCTGCAGCAACCCAAGTGGACGCCCGTTGACCAACTCGAACATGCAATCATGGTCGATGGAGCATCCTACGATTACTTGTTGAATATGTCGGACCGCAGCAAGTCCACGGAAGCATTGGTGAAAATCCAAGCAATGCTTGAAAAATCCCGCAGCACATATGCGATGATGCTTGAGCAACGTGCAAATGAGTCATTCGCGGGAGCAACCGCGTGGCTCAATGAACTTGATGCGCTTGAGCAAGTTATCAAGCTTGGCTTTGCGACCACATGGACGTACGAAACAAAGGCCAAGCATGTGTTTGATTAACGTGCGTGTGCATACATGCACATGCACATGCACACGCGAACTTTTCTACCATGAGCTCATATCAGCAATCGAAGCCTAATTTAGCAGCCGGAAGTACCAATTATTGTTTTTTTTCTATTAAACGAATAAACATGTATAATCATCACAATGCTTAAAAATTGAATATATATTGTTGATAATATAGCATGCGATGCTAACAACGTTAACAACGTTAACAACGCTAACAAACGCAATCACAGATACATTCACAGACATAGTCGCGGACATAGTCAAAGACGTAGTCATGGCAGCAACTAATGCCGCCAGCAAAGCCACGCAGACTTTATTTGACTTGGTTGCTGGATTTACTCTCTTTAGCATCATCAACTGGGTCAAATTACTTTGCTATGCCCATGGAATACAAGCACTCATTGATGGTAATTTTATCAAGCTTGTTTGTGAATTTGCACAGACTTATTTCAATACTTGCGTTGACTTGATAGAGTCCCGCGACGACACAGTAATTAATTTCATCGTCGACTCTGCACGCGAACGTGGCGTTAATCCAATTGACATAATTAACTCCACGGTGATGTTGTCGCTGAGTATTGTGCGGGATATGCCCGTGGAACAATTGTTATCAAGTGGAAATATCGAACAAGCGCTCGTTGACGTCACAAACTATGTGCGTGATGAGATAATGCGTAGAAAAATGGAAAATCCAGAAATCGAGCACAGCATCGACACAGGCACCAAGTACGAATATGTCAAAAACCCATATCAAGAAATCAATATAAATATGCAATCGTGATTGTGCAATCGCGATTATGCAATCGTGATTATGCAATCGTGATTGTTTGCAAAACTTTAATCTTTTTTTGTTTATGTATATAATGTCTGGATTTATTATCAACGACCCGACGCAATCGCCTGTGGCCGCGCTTGTCAATCAAGACCAACTAAACGTCAATGTGTCTGTGCGATACGCGGTTAGTTTTGTGACGCATTTTGGCGAGACGCTTGTCAGTCCTGTATCTGATGCAATAAATATTCCAAACTTTACACATGTGGTTGAACGCAAATTATCAAAAAGTAAATTATTGACTTCGCTGAATAATCATGTGCGTGTCAGCAACATCGCAATCGCTGCTAATCCAAATGTGATTAAACGGCGAGTATACCGTATCAGCGGCGACATGGTATCGCTTGTTCGCGAAATTGCCGCTGACTCAAGCACGGTCACATTTGATGCGTTGCCAATCGGCGCAAACTTGGCAGCATTGCCAACCATCAATACTGCAAATTCATTGCGCGCCATCGGCGGGTCATTAAATATTGACAAAATTACCACAAATAAATTGAGACTAACCGCGGGAGCGCCCGTAGATGTTGCCGCCGGCAGTATTTATTACGATTCGCAACTGCAGCAACTGCGTATTAACTCACAAAGCGCTTGGCACTCGCTGATTACAAGCAATACAAGTAGAATTATGTTATTGAACAACATCGGCACCGGAGTCGCCGATACATCTGCGGTTACTAACGTGGGTCAGCCGCTGAATGTACTTGTGACGCCGGCGCAAGTGCACGGCTTTGAAGCAATGTCAAGTACGCGTATGCATGTCAAGTACACTGGATTAGCTTCTGCTATATTTAAGATTGCATTTGATGCCGTCGTGTATAAAAAGAATGCAACGGGGGCTCGACTTGTTGTTGTATATTTATGCAAAAAAGCCAACGGCGCTCAAGAATTTTCACCATTAAGTTGGCGAGAGACCGTCACAAACATGAAGACGCCCGCGGAATATGCCGATGGCCAAGTAGTATCAAGCGCGGACGGCGTCGACTTTGCGGTTAAACTTGAGGCACTCGAGGCCTTGAACACCGGCGATGAACTCATGGTTTATACGCGATTGGTTCAAAATGCAATGGCCAATCTTGTTGTTAGAGCCGCAAGTATGTCTGTGACATTTGACTCTGCGCCGGCGGTGTCGCGTGCCGCTTGGATGAGTGGCCGATGGGGTGTGCGAGTGATGCTTCCATCGCCGGCAATCGCAAACTATATGAACTTTGATTCCGCGGGTGTACTCGCGCAACTCGCGCAGTACACGCAGGCAAAATTTGTAATGATTCATTTATCGCAAGCAGCTAACGGCTTTTATTTCACAAGTTACAATCCGACATCGGAGCTGTTGGACGCTGCGCTTGAGCTCGCGCCGGGAACTACAGCTCCGGCGGCTAATGTGGAGCCGTTTGAGCCATTTATGAATCAATGTCGTGCTCTTGGATTACGTATACTCGTGTACGTGGCTGGGCAAGGGCCAACTAAACAACTCAACGCAGAGACATATCCGGACAACTACGATACTGAATTTAATGAGTATGCGGCGTCATTGGGAATGACGCCCAACGAAGGATTTTGCAAGACTTATCGTCGGTTACTATGCGCAGCGATTTGGCGCATCCATCGACGGCTGGTGGATTGACCATGGAAATCACTGCAATCCCGTGGAGATTGAGAGAGCTATCCGCGCAGGCAACCCAGATGCCGCGGTTTGCTTCAACATGGATCAAGTAGCCACGCTGACAAAGCAAGTAGGTAACGAAGACTATACAAGCGGCCACGTGGTCGGCGGTGGCGCGCATACCATCGAATGGGAGACACTATACGCGGATAGAATTGCGCAACTTGAAGAAAGCCCATACATAGATGGTGCATTAGGCCATCAATTTATGCCCATCGTCGATGGCGATAACTACTGGTGGCAAGGCACCGTCGCCAAGACAAACGAACAAGTAATTGCTTGGTCCAAGAGCGTAACCGACGCCGGCGGTGCAATCACTTGGTCAATTGCATTGAATCCGCATCCGCTGGGAGTAATCCAAGCAGATGTGCATGCGCAATTACTGGCGTTGAATGAAGCTTACCTGTAATTGTGCATGCGTACACGTATGCGTATACTTGTGCTCGCACATGAGCACGGACGCTAATGTTTGTTTAATTTTTTATTTAACATTTGCGATTATAAATAAAACATGCAAAAATCCATATACGCGACAGAGTCCGCGGACGCAGATACATCAACTGTTATGAATTTAATTAAAATGTTGCCTGAGTCACTTACACCGGTGAGAGTTAACGGAGTTATAATACATGATGAAATTACAGTGACCGCATGCTGCCAGCGCGGACATAAGCATAAATATATGTTTCAATACATAAGTAATGCAAAGTGCACCACGTGCTATTCTGGCACAAAATTTATGAAAAAATCAAGAGCTATGCTCGAGTACATATTAAAAACACCATTTGTTTATGATAGTGAATTAGAGCAATATACCGGCGATGTACTTGTTAAAGAAACCATAGCGCCAGCACCCGTGCCAGCAACTATGCCAGCATCATTGCCAGCACCCATACCAGCATCATTGCCAGCAACTATGCCAGCATCATTGCCAGCACCGTTGGCAGCGGCAGTGCCAGCGGCGCCACGTTCATATACGCACGATTGGAATACAAATTTGCAAAAACCCATGAAGAGTGTACTTATGGCGCCACAGGCAACCATGCAATCGTCGTCATTGCCGACATCGACATCATTGTCGTCATCATTGTCGTCAACATTGTCGTCAACATTGTCGTCATCATTGTCGTCATCATTGTCGTCAACATTGTCGTCATCATTGTCGTCAACATCGTCAACATCGTCAACATCGTCAACATCGTCAACATCGTCAACATCGTCGTCATTGTCGTCATTGTCGTCATTGTCGTCGTCTAAATACATAAGATTTACATTAGTATTTATGCCCGTGGATGCGCCCAGGCATATATACGCCGCGAGTACCACGTCAGATTCAAAGCTTATTGGTCAGTTATTTGCTCAACTTGAGAAATATCCAGCTGTAGCGTATTTGACAAATACGTGTGATTTAAAGGCAACACATGCTAAAAAATCACGTAAAAATGAAAATAAAGTTAGTAGTATAAATAATACAGGCAGCATACATAGCACTGACATAAAAGCATACGTGAACACAAACGCCGGTGCTATTGCTACAAGCACGGCTACAAGCACGGCTACAAGCGCTGCCGGCACGGCTGGCACCACGGCTACATACACTACCGGCGCTGCTGGCACCACGGCTACACCGGGGAGAGCTCAGCGTAAGACTATGCTACCGTACACTAATGATTTAGCCAATTTATTTATTAAAAAGACCCGTGCAGACCCACTGATGGCTCAGATGCAGATGAATATTGTAGAGTCCCCGCTGTTGTACTTTGAAAATTGTTAGTCAATATAGGCTCATTTTACACGTAAAATTGAATTTTTACACGTATTTTTAAAATTGAAATCGAGTTCTTTCATATATAGTTACAATGTTGAACTACATGCCGGAGAGTGTTATCGTGCCAGCAGGCCCTACTAGCGTAGGATTCGTGCCTGTCTGTGCTACACTCATGATTCCAACATGTCATAGCATAATTGAAGTTGATGTAAAAATTTACATCATCGTGAATGACCCGTTGCTGGAAATGATTGTAGAGAATTATGAATTGTTGGATGCCGGCGATATTCCTGAAACGTTTGAATTAATTAAGGAAAATTTCTCAGACGTCTTATTAGACATAGTAAATAGGTCTAAATACAATACTATTGACGATTTATGTGCAGCCATCGCACGTAAAACAAATAATTCCAAAATAAATATTTCACAAAGAATATATCGCATATTCGCGTCAAACGAAATTCAACTCATCCACGATACGAATAAAAATGTATCTTACAGATACTAAATACTCATATTTAACGTAATTGTTTTGATTAGTGTCACAAATTGATGTATTCATGAGTTTATGATGTAATCATGAGTTTATGATGTATATGGACCATCAGGCCATATAATAACAAGTAATTCTATACTTTAATCTTTATATACTTTTCTAACATTTCCAATCTTTGTTTCAACCACATCATCGTATTTTCATCGACTGTCAATGTTTTCTTAATCACACGTTGTTGCTTTATTGTGGTTCGACATACGGTATCAACTGGTAGTCAATTGCGGTATAAATTTATTCTAATCGTAGAAACGGCGTTGCCAATATCCTTGTATTTAATAGTTTTTATTATTGTTTTCTTTTTTATAATGTCTGGTGAAATTAAAGACGCGAAAAAATGTGGCACCAAAGGCGCCTTGTGGGGCGCAAGTAATTGCGAAGACGACTACGGGCCCGAATGGAGACAAGATGGCGTGCGTAGCTGCGGAGCATTCGGCGATAAACGCATATGTAAACATGTGCAATATCTGGGAGACCCCGCAAAGTGTTGCTTAAAATCATATAATCCAAGCGTCAATGTTGGCTCACTCACTTGTGACCCCAAGTATACCATCGGTAACAGTGCATGTGATGCATCTATGCTCGCACATTGTCGAAATAATCCAACAACGCCTGAATGTATTTATTGGAGCAAAGTAAGTCCGGTTCATTCAATAACTGCAAATCTTGATTATTGCAAGTACAACGCGGGCACCGAATATTGTAAAAATTGGTGTAATAACGCGCCAGGCGGCACTTGCGATACGATTGTCAGCGACTGGTGCCGGCGCTTTCCAAATGACCCTTACTGCTCTTGCATTAATTCTAAACTTAATGACCCAAAATTTAGACAAGTCAATCCTGTATGCATTGACTCAACATGTATGCAACGCGGATTCAAAACAAAGAGCCATAGAGACACTGCATGTCCTGCAGTAACCAGTTGCGACATTATTTATGATGCTGTAAACGCAGGAGTAAATGTTATAAATTCAACATCAATAATTCAAAATTGCAATAACAGTACTGGCGCTGGTGCTGGTGTTGGCACTGGCACTGGCACTGGCACCGACGACGACATAATATTGTTTGTATTTGCATTTATCATGTTTATTATTTTTATGATGATGCTTGGTTTAGGTATTTATTTATTCATGGCTGGCGACGCCGATGACGCCGACGATACCAATACCAATACCCGCGACGATTAATCAAACAAGTCAAGCGAGTCAAACATTAATGTAAATTAACATTGTTATTTTTTTGACTTGCTTGTATATAATGGGAGTTACGTCAAGCAAGTCCAAAGTTGTAGCTGACAAAATTATAGAATCTGTATCTGCAGTTGCAAGTAAAACCACTCAAAATTGTACATCAATAACCACTCTTCAACAAGAGTACGGATATATAAATACAGGATTTCAATTTTGGGTTTCTAATGAAGTTACTCAAATGAGTAAAGTTGATTTTAAATGTATAATGGAATCTTCAAAAGAAGTATCATTGCAAAATGATATTTTTGAGAGTATCAAGCAAGTTAGTGAGAGTGAAGGAAGTGGTATAATTATGGCCGCGTTCGGAAGCACGAATGCGTCTGCGGAAACAAACTTGAAAACAATTATAAAAAATGAGATTAATATGGAAAAGATTCAAAACACATACAACAAATTAAATGCACAGCAAAGAACTACATTATTGAACGCAGGTATTCAAATATTCAGCACTACACGAGTCAAGCAAGGCTCTGATTTATTTATCGAGTCAGTACTTAGTGAGATTGAGAATTCATCTATACTTAACAAAATAAAGACTAAAATTGACCAAGACTCTGGTGCATCCATGGATAGTCCTTATCAGGCATTTGTGGATATGCTTAATAGTGTCATGTGGATGATTGTAGGCGTAACTGCGCTTGTATTAATTTCCATCATCGGGCTCATCGCATGGATGGTCATGGGCAACAACAATAACGACAGCAACGACAACGACAGCAACGGCAGCAACGACGACAGCAATGACAGCATTAGAGTCAAAGTATCAAATATTATTGACGAGCCGCCGGCGTATTCTATCAATGATTCACTACAAACTCAATTAGAGCCAACACCTGTTGAATTGCAAGAAAACAAAAAACAAAATGAACTTGTCGCGTTGTTATAAATTACGCTATTTTTGTTGTCTCTTCGCGTATATATTCATCAATATTTGATGAATTATCAAATACGCGGTAATGATTTTTATTAAAACGTACATGTTTTTTTGACTTTGTGGATGTTAACTTGGTAGATTTGCCTCTATGTGGAAGCATATCTGTCATGGATTCAATATGGTCCGAATTATTATCTGTATTGTTTGCGTTGCTTGTGTTGTGTACATTATGTAAATTGTCATTAATTTTTGACATAGGCACTGTCTTTGAATTTGCGACTGTATTTTTACGCAACTCAGCATATGCTGGATTTATTTTTGATGTGCGTGTATTCGCATCATCGGTGCCACCGCGTACCGCAGAAAGGCCAAATATTGTAAATATAAAAATTATCAAGATTACTAAAAATTTCATATTGCTACAAAAGCAAATATAATTTTAGTATGCTGTTATTATGCATCAACGTTTGCAAGTTCATGCATGACATTACGCATGTCAACGCGTTGTCGATATTCATCAAAGATATCTTTTTTAATAATGTCTAAATAAGACATGTTTATGTCTCCAAAGATTATCGTAAGCAATGATTTAGTACCACTTTCCATTTTATCCCATATACTTTGCTTTATCATCTCAAATAAATATGAAGTATCTGTGGTTATCTCTGGAAACTTGTTTAATTCTTTGAATAATGGTTCATCATCCGAAATACCAATTGTTGGAATATAATTGTGTTCAAAATCAATAATTTTTGGAATTACCCCAAAGTAAGGTATGTAATATTCCATACCTTCAATGTTCATTTTGATATATTGAGTGATTGATATAGTATCTTGGATGAATAAATTATCGTATTTAATCATAATATTTTGTTGATGAAGGTCACGGTGACTATATTTTGGATACAATGTTTGTAATACATACAATGTATGCGTTATCTGGAATAGCATTGATTTCAATATTTTTAGCATAAATGGCATATTTTGTACACGTAATAAGAAATCTTGCAAAGTTTCGTGGCATCGTTCCATAACAATAATTGAATATTTATCATGATAACTTCGATGTGGATTATAAATTTTTCCGATTAAATATTCACCATGTTTTGTTTCATATAAACGCTTTATACTTGTATTGCATATTTTTGTATAAAAGCACTCAATGATACCAAGTGATTTATTTTTTTCAATAATATCTTTTTTTAGCCGTTTGATGATTTTTTCATTAAGGTCGTAAGTTATAAGCGTTGACTTATTTTTCTGAATACGTTCAAGTAAACTTTTTTCATATATGGTAATTTTTACCACAAAATGTACATATTTTATAGAACCAAAATAAAACATCGACGGCGATGACGATGGCGGATTAAGATTTGATATAATTATTGGCGTAAGATTAGCAAAATCATTGCATCCAAAATGCCCTGAATCAGCTATTAGTTCCTCAATATATTTTGAAGACATTGTTATATATGCAAAAATTGAATTTAATATAAATAAATACATACAACTATATACATACGCATACACGCTTACGCATACACGCTTACGCATACACGCTTACGCATACACGCTTACGCATATACGACCTATAAGTGCCAATCACACATATAATTACGCGTATAAGTATCGTCAAATATACGTTAATCATGCGTTTTCTAAAGCAATCCGTAGTCGATTATAAGGCAATCGCCGGTGAGATAATCAATATTGAAGCCTCCAAGTTGATGTACATCGACGGCGAGTACAATCCGATGAGTGCAATTGATAACAAAGGCTATCCATGTATGACCGACCATAACATCGAATATACTATCAAGTCAAATTGTGGTTACATATTTGTTCCACCGGTTATTGCATATTCTGAATTTGTTAATAATTTGCAAATAGAGCTCGCGCGTATGGAAACAGCTATACCTGTTGAGTTCAGTCTATACAAAATTGAAAAGTCAACTTCAACATGTATGAAATTAAAACAATGTGTTAATAATCAACGTTTATTCAAAACATCGCCTGATATGAAATCGACCTCAAGATTTGTATGGGTTGTGATTTACCACAAAGAAAACATATTTAATCGAGACATTCACTTAAACCCAAAAGAATATTTTTGGTGCAGTATATTTGTTGACCCGTACGATATTGTCAAGAACACAACACATAATCAAATAAGTTTTGAAATAAAAGAATTAGAACTCGACGTTAGCGACAAAAAAATAATTTCAAACTGTTTCAATATATTCACGAATGGAAATGTTTTTGAAGATTTAAGCAACAGGTATACGCGCGACGCGCTTGATAGCAAAATCTATGATTTCACAGTATATGATACTGTGGAGCCAATAATCGGAGAATGCGTTACTGACCGAAATTGTTATAATTGTAACAAACTTATTTATGACAAAAATTACATACTCTGTAATGAACTTAACAACATTGATAAATATGTTCCAGTCGTTTGTAGATTATGCGCAGGATTAATAAATCCAGCATTGATTTTACAAAAATACAAATATGTGATTATTGCAACTTTCGAACTTAGTTATACGTTCGCGGGGCATCATTTATATGATGAAGGCAAATCAATCAGTAGAACTAAGTTCGCGGGGCATCATTTATATGATGAAGGCAAATCAATCAGTAGAACTAATTTGATTTGTGAAAAATTTCCAATCTATGTAACTCCAAATTTTGTAATTTTAATTAACAACTCAGGAAAAACAATCAAATACACTAACCTGAGAAAAAACAAAATATTTGAAGCGCGTTCAATCATGGAATTGAACCAAAGCAATATGGAACGATTGGAAAAATGCAATATACCAAACATAACAATCGATTAGTCATCGTTGGGTATATCTTGTTAATGCTGTTCCTAAATTCTCCAAATGAAATTGCAGTTGACGCATCTTATTGAAAAGGAGCTGCTCTCATCAACTGACCTTGCTTGATACTCTTTTGGAATTGTTTCGTTGCCGTTGCATTTGCGGCATTTGTAACTGCGCGATACTTTGTTTTTTATTTTTTGACTCTGTCGCAGCTCTATCTCCATGCGTTCTGCTTGATTTGCATCCGGCGCAAGTTCCAATGGAGTCGCTTTTGCAATGTCATTAAGCGGCATCAATCCACTAAAAATCCTATTTATCAAATAAGTATTTTCAGGCTGTATGTTGCACAATACTTTATAGCACTCGGCCGAGTACCTATCGACGAACTTTTTTTCAGTAAAGAGCCGCGCGACGCCCTCGGACTGCGTAGCTGCAATTGCATTGTTGAAGCAACTACGTTCGATTCTACGAACAATTGTATTTTGCCACGACTTGTCAAGGATAGCCCAGTTGGAGCACTTTGCAAACTTTTCAGTAAATTGCTTAATCACAGGCTCTCGTTGCTTGTGCCTGACAAATCGTATAGTCGAGCATGCCACAGCTACTCTTGCAGCGGCAATATCCTGCTCGGTGGCGCCAGCAGCTGACGCTTCCGCGTACTGTTGAGATAGAAAAGCCTCCATGTTTATTTTCATTAAAAAAGAATCAAATTTATAAATGAGTATTTGGGCACATATGCATGCTTAGTTTTCCCAGCCGTTGGTGCGCTCCATCTCATTATATGCATCTACGAGCATTTGCATAGCATCAACTGCACACGGAAGTGTATCCGCGGGAATTGACCACGTACGTGTGGTCGCATCAAAGCAGCTCGGGCCGTCGAGCATCTCCATGATTTCTTTATCGTACGTTATGTTATGCATCACGATATCACAATGTCACGATATCACAATGTCACGATATCACAATATCTTGTATATATTAATTTTTTTAATTACCAATTCAATTTTTAAATGAAAATTACAACAGCTGTGCAATCAGCGCGATATCATCGTCGAGCAGCTCAATATCTCGCTCGAGAATCACTATTTGATTATGATGCGTTGCGTAATCGATGATAAACCCAATTCCTGATTTGCAAATTAACTCGCCTTCGTATCCGTGCCATATGTTACCGCGGGTAAGCCCAGCATGTATATCTTTACCGGAGCCAAGTACTGCATGACTATCGTTCAAATGAAATATAATTTGTGATGCTGGAATCACGAGTGAATTAAAGAACTGCGCGGCATACTCACGAGTATTCAGTGATACTCCACACGAATATAAGTGTGCGGTATCAACGACTATGCACACGCACGCACGATGTTGTTTCGATAGTGATTTCCACAATGCATTAATTTTACTTGGAGTTTCGTATGTATTTGTGTTTGGCTTTGCTGCATTAATTTCAAGATAAATTTTGGGAACACGCGTGGATGTCTCTTGAGTCACTGATGTCTCTTGAGTCACTGATGTCTCTTGAGTCACTGATGTTGATTTTTTTGGCCGTTCATGTATGGCTTTTATTAATTTATCCAAGACATCCGCGGGGTCGCCCATGGAACTTCCCATATGTACAATGATGCCGTGTGCGTTTATTTGCTTAACTACTTTGATTTCTTTGACAAGCCCATGCACGTTCCGACGAGACCATGGTGCGTGCACGTATGCAGAATGTACCAAAATTGATACATCATTGTGTCTTGCTTGAAAATCATTAATATCGTCGATGTCTTTTTGATTAATAAAATTTCTATTGGCGGGCCCGCATACAAATATTTGAAACACGTACTTGTGATTGTGCTTGTGCACGGCACTCATATGCACGGCATCGTGCACAGCACAGCATCGTTTGTATGCTTCTTCTAATGATTTGTCGAACCCGTGTTGTTTATCGACATGAAAACCAAACTGCATTATATAAAGTTAACTTATAATTTGTAAATCAATTATACACTATGTTGCCACAACCAAACACTGATTTTCAATTAAATTTATAATTTGTATAGATAAAGCAACCAATGTTTAGTCAAGAAAAGCTATTTAAAAAGCAACAGTGGAACGAACATAGGTTTACTGGCGGACCTAAGCCTATGACCGCGCATGAAATAGAAGAACTTCGCCAAAATTTAATTGCAAGCTACAAGTGCGACAGCAAAGACATAACGTATACTTTTGCAAAAGTATCTGACGAAGCTGACGAAGCGCGCAATACTTGTGTGTGGCTTATCTATCGTATGAACTGCGTTATTGCTGGTGAGCCCAAAGTCAAAGATATATTTAGCATTAAAGTACCTGTGCCTGAAGAACTTAAGCGCCGCGCAGAAGATATTAAAAAGAAATCTCCGCCGAGGTCTATACTTCCATCGCAATAATGCCAACACAAACAATTGCAAAGCAAACAATTGCAAAGCAAACAATTGCAAAGCAAACAGAGCCAGTTGCGACTGCAACTGCGCCAGCAACCGTGCCAGCAACTACATCGTTACTTACAAGACAAGGACTTGTGGTTCCTGCAAGTGCAATAAAGAAAAAAACACTCAATGCTTGTACGCATCGTTATCAAGGAGTTGTTGGTCCTCCGATAATCACACGCGCGTACACGTACAAAATAATAAACAAAGTTAATTGTGTTTGCATTCCACGTATATTTATCAAAGACTATCCGACCAGAAATCTTCTTGGCGAGCTCAAGCGAATCCCCGCAGTTGCGCTTGACAACGACGCAGTATTGTTTGAAAATCAAGTTATTGTTATTGATAGGCTTATGCAAGTATTTAGCCAGAATCGCATAGACGCTGGCACCGCATGCGCACTTTTAAATCTACGTGCGGGGATGGGCAAGACATACATTGCATGTGGACTCATCGCAAGATTAAAACTAAAGACCATTTATGTTGTGCCTAAATGCCCGTTAATGAAGCAAGCTGTTGAAGATATGCGTGGTATGCTCGTCGATTGCAATATTGTTGAATATAAAAATACCATGGGCGCGGATACGTTCGCGCATGCCGACGTCGTTGTAATCGTTATTAATTCTGCGCTTAAGGCGCCGCTGGAGTTTTTCGCAGGTGCATCCATGGTTATATATGATGAAGTCCATTCTTACTGTAGCAATATTCGACGACAAGTATTTGCACGCGCGACAACTCATGTCGCGCTTGGTATGACAGCAACATCTGAAGACCGCAATGACAACATGGACGCTATTGCACATCAAGAGCTTGCATACGATGGCATTATCCGTGCAGAAGAAATCCCAGGATTCAGTTATGACAATATATCTTTTGATTTACGTATACGTGTGATTCAGTACCGGGGGCCTCCCGAATACACAGAGACACTCACACATACTGCCACCGACATGGTATTTATTCCTTACATGATTGCTCAAATTATGGCCGACCCGGCAAGAATGGCTCTCGCGATTGATGAAATCAAGCGACTATATAACGACCCGGTCGGTCACAATATATTTGTATTTTGTGAGCAGCGCGAGCCTTTGCAAAGTTTGCATCGCGCGTTGATTGCAAATGGATGCCTCATCGACGACATCGCATTCCCGGAAAATGACAATAATGACAATAATGACAATAATGACAATAATGACAATAATGACAATAATGACAATAATGACAATAATGACAATAATGACAATAATGACAATAATGACAATAATGACAATAATGACAATAATGACAATAATGAAAATAATGACAATAATGACAATAATGACAATAATGACAATAATAACGCCGTTGATGCATCCGCGGGTGCACGTACAGCAGCATCCACGGGTGCACTCGTGCGTGCACACAATCGCATCGGCGTGATGATGGGTGGCGCCGGGAAAACATCTGATGAACTAAAGCCAATGCGAATTATTTTAACAACCTATGGATATGCAGGCACCGGCGTGTCCATTGACAAGATGACTGCGATAGTATTTTTAACTCCGAGAAAATCCAATATGAAGCAAATACTTGCAAGAATTATGCGTAGAGGCGGACCCAAGGACATCCCGCGAGTCGTCGTGGATATCGTCGATGCCAATACAGTTCTTAAACGACAGTATGCGACACGCGCACATGCATATAAATTTTACGGAGCCGTTGTTGAAAAATAAAAAAACACATACTGCGCGACCAATGATTAAAAAAATATTAATTTATATTTTTTATTAACGCTTATATATCAAAACACGATGAGTAATTATATGGATAAGTGGATGTATTCCAGCGACTGCGCATACGCTGATAGAAAATTAGAGACCGCTATGAGTGACGTTGGCTATGCCAAATGTCAAGTTTCCAAGGCCAGATTTTTCGGCTATGGTCTTGCGGTTATTATAATTATTGCACTCGTAATATTTATAATTGCCGGTACCAGTGATTCCAAGTACACTGCGATTATTGCAATTGTTGTTGTCGCTGCAGGCGCTTATATATATGCGGAAAAATTCACAAAATGGAAGGCAACCAACGACTATAGAAAGAAAACCGGATACACGCCTATGAATCTTGGATTCAATGGACAACGCTAAACGTATAGGATATCAACATGCACACATGTGTGCAAGCACATAGCATCATATGCTTATCTTTTTTTTAATTATCAATCAATTAAAAAATATAATTCTAAGTATACGATGTCCGGTTATACCATCACTAATCCAACTAATGCACCGACTATACAACTTACAAACAAAGATGGACTTGACGCCGACACCGGCGTCGTTTATAGAGTAAGTTTTGTTACTCATTTTGGCGAGACACTTGCGGGACCTGCTTCAAACTCTGTCACGATTCCAGATTTCCCACCGCAAGTCAAGCAAGTATTTACCAAGAGCAACTTTGGCGCAACCGCAATAAGAAATTTTGTAAGCGTCACCGGCATTGCAATTGCTGAAAATCCAAATGTAATAAAGCGCAAACTTTATAGAATTAACGGAGCAACTGTATCTTTAGTCAAAACGTTCAACAACAACACAGATACTGAATTTTTAGACACCGCGCCGATAGGATTTAATACAACTGCACTTCCAGTGGCAAATACCGCCAACTCTCGTAAAATATTCCGCGGCGACATTATATTTAACAACGTCAATGCAACTGCAGTTACCGCCGATAATGTGACTGCGGATGGTATTGCGTCAACGAATATTACATCCGCGATTTTAAATTCAGGCACAGTTACAACAGCGAGCTTGACGTCCGGAGCATTAACAACTTCGAATCTTACATCGAATCTCGTTACATTGAACGGTCAAGCACTTGTTGTCACCGGCGGCGTCTTGCGACTCAATGGAAATCCAATCGAAGGTGGCGAAGGCGGCGTTGCTAACCCCGATTTGCTCGGAATTTATAGAGAGCCCGCGGCAACAGTCACCGTGCGTACCGGCCAAACTCCACTTAGCGCAGCCTTTCATGGAATTGGTTACCAAACTGAATTTCACGGTCTTATAAAAAACCAGATTAAGCCCGCAGACCCATACGGATATGTTTTTCCAAGAGATTTTGACCAAATCATCGGTAAAGCTATTCGAGAAACCAATCCTTCATTTATGCGTAACAAGCAATTGGTTTTAACAGACATTATCACCGACGCTGCGTCGATTACAAACCCGGGTCCGCAGTTCAATTCTGCAAAAGTCATTGACTTCTTCAACATGATGAGGCATTTCAAATGGACCGACGCTGAACTGCTGCTTGTTTCAAATATTAAATTTCTTCCCGGAGACCTCGGCGACCGCACCGGAGACACAATCAACGAGATGTCTGGGCCATTGCGCGACCCAGTCAAGCAAACAAATTTCGCGATTGCTTTTGTACAATATCTTAAGCAATTTGTCGACAATATCTTAAGCAATTTGTCGACAATGGCTACAATGTCAAGTACATAACGCCCATCAACGAGATGGAAACCGGCGAAGAAAAGTACGTTGCTACCGCAGAGACAAAATTGCGATACAAAGAATTGTTGTTGAAAATACAAGCAGAGCTTGTTGCGCAAAATTTGACAGACATCAAGCAAGTTATCTTTGACCAGAATAATGCATTCGTTGATGACGCCGGCGACACAACTAATGCACTTGAGAATATGGTAGAGACCCTGGATGACCCGGACTATGCACCGATAACCGGTGCATATGGTGTACATAGTTATCCGTTTAGAACATATGGTTCGCGTAGAGGTATACGTAGTGATGATTTGGTCGGTTATGAAGCCGTATTGGCCAGATTTAATACACTTGTTGATGCAACAAAACGCTCCGCTCGTGCCGCGCCATTTGTCGTTGGCGAATTTGGCGCAGGCAAGGCAAGATTTCCACAAGAATTTGAAAACAACAATAGATATATTGCTGAGCTTTATGGACTATTTATTGCAGAATCATGCATTGCAATGATGGCCGCGGGTGTCGATGGCATGTGCTTATGGACGCTCACAGACCTTTATTATGATGCTGAATTCAGGCATGGTCTGTTCAACGGAGCATCTAAAGACGATTTACATGCACGTCCAGTTTACTATATATATGGTCAACTCACCAGATGGTGCCGCGGACCAAATTCTGTTGTATTCCCGACGCTATTCACGGATAAATTTATAAGAGCCATAGGTATGCGAACTGCCGGCGGCGAGTATAGATTTATTGCAGTCAACAGATACAAGACCGCGCGTGATGTTAAATTTGTTATCGAAGGCGCAACGCCCACATTTGCAGCGCGTGTATATATTTATCAAGTCGGTAAGGTTCCTTATGAGCATCAAAATATACACAACGACTTGCCGCAGCCAAACTTTTTACTTGCGTTCGAACAAGGAGTTGGCCAAATGACACTCCCGCCGGAGTCGGTGGTGTTGATTGCACAAGATACACACTATACACGACCACTGACTCCACCACAACCAGCTCGAACAGTAAGTGGTAATGGAATCCGCTTGGCAAACATTAATGCCGGCGGAGCTTACGATACAAGTGATATTGCATACTTTAGGATATATCGCGGACGAACAACTGATTTTGTACAATATGACCCAGATGAAGAAGCATACGTCGGCGCAATCGCCGGCGATGTTAATGAGTTCTTGGATATTAATTTACCGCCGACGCCGCTTGCAGATAATGAATTTATAACATATAAAGTACAGGCAGTTGACCGATGGGGCAATGAATCGTTGTTGTCTCCGGCGCCAAATATTACAGGTATAAATACAGAATCCTCGTTGCTCAATCCGGATTTCTTAAAGACTCCCGCGGGCGCTCCAGAGTCATGGGTGACCGTCAGCGGAGGATTCGAGGTAGTCCCTGGACATAATGCATTCAACGATGTTGCGCAATATCTCCGCAATACCGGCAATAGCAGTACTTTACAACAAACCGAACATGTGGATTATTTGCAGCGCATTGAAGTCTCTTGTGAAGTAGAACGTGTCGTCGATTGGACTGGCACAGCTCCGACGATATGGGCATCTTTCCAAACCGACGGAAGAAACACAGGTGCATTCGTGGTCGCAGGTACAGCCACAATAAGTAATGACGTTGGTCCACGCCGATACAAGTTTGAATTCACTGCGCCAACGTTTGGTGAAGGTTCCAGTTGCAATGTTCGATTCGGCATCACTATCCCTGATGGTGTATTTAAATTTAGCCGATGGGATATACGTCAATTGTTTATCACTAATCCTGATTTTGAGACAACAACTAATGACCTGCCGACGTCATGGACAACCGCAGATAATTCACACTTTATACTCACCGTCGGCGGCGATTCACCAGTCGCTGGCTTGAAATCGTTTAGAAATGAAGCATCGGTTAATGAACGTACTATCGAGCAGACACTGACGCTGACAAAAAATACAAAATATCGAGTGGTTTGCCATGCGCGTCGACTTACCGCTTGGGGTAGTGCCAAAGCCAGGTCAAATTTCTGGGCGCAGTTGTTCATTTCCGGAGAATGGCGAGAGGTAGGTAGCGCTGCTCTTGTTAACGTTGCGGGCGCGCACAGATACTCTTTTGAATTTGAGACACTTCATGATGGCGTCAACACCAATGGTACGATTAATGCAAAAATCGGATATACAAATTTAAATAATGGAACTTATGCATTTACTCAATGGGACATAATTCGTGTTGACCCGGGACATTTATACGATGCAACAACAGTGAATCGCAATCATCTCGTCGATGGGGCTTTCAAACGCTCACTCGGCGGACAAGGCCTTTATCTTATAAATTCCGGCGGGAAATCATTCACAACTGTGTCAAAATATAATGAGCAGCCGTGGTATTGGAATCCAGACTGCAATTATGAAGTCGGTCCCTTCAGTTACTCCAACGAAACATGGTACGTCCCTGACGCATGCTTGAAATTAACAGGCGCAAGTACATATACGATTTGTAGGCAAATTGTGCCATATATTCGCACAAATACAAGATACAAACTATCATTTTGGGTATTGAGCGCCGACGGAAACTCAGGTACACGCATAGGTATTCAAAACGCATACAATAATTGGGTAGTCTCTAAATTTGTCACAGGCACAAATGTATGGACCGAGCATGTACTATTTTTCAAGCACGGCGCCGAGGGGAGCTCAGATGTTAACATAAATAGTATATCGGTGGCTATTGAAGATACCGGCGATGGCGTTATCTATTTCGATAACTTTGATTTAAGACGAGCTCGCATCCATTCGCCGGGACCATTCTAAACGCATATATATGCGTGTACTTGTATTATAACTCTATATACAATAATTGTTTATTTTTTTTATTATTGTATATAATGTCAGGATTTACAATAGATAATCCGGTGACAGCGCCGTTAACTACACTTACAAACGTCTATGGTCTTGTCGCAAACGTCGCAGTCACGTACAGAGTCAGTTTTGTTACGCATTTTGGAGAAACGCTCGCAACCAATGCATCAATTGCACTAAATATTCCAAACTTTCCAGCGCAACCACAGCAAGTATTTTCCAAAAGCATTGGATTGTCAGCGCTGCGCAATTATGTCCGCGTTAGCAACATCGTGGTCGCAACAAATCCTAATGTGATTCAACGGCGCGTATATCGTATCAATGGAAATACCGTTTCCCTTGTGAGAACTCTTGACAACGACGACGTCATGGATATATTTGACGCAACTCCAATTGGTTCAAATATATCTGCGCTACCAACCGCAAACACAGCAAACTCTGTGCAAGTATTCAATGGCGATTTAGTTTTTAATAATCTTAAAGTCAACAACGTCGACGATTCCAAAGATATAAGTTTTTATGGAGCCGTCGGCGATGGAGTCACCGATAATACAGATATTTTGCAAGCCGCGATTGATGCAAATGCCAATAAAAGTCTTTACATACCCACGGGAGTAATTTGATAAATAATGCGATTACAATTACATCGCCGATAACAATTTGGGGAACAGGAACATTCAAAGCAAGCACCGCACTTGTACCCGAAGACTGGATGACTATAACCGCTGCACCTGGAGTTACTATCAGTGGAATAACATTTTCAATGGAATTGCCTGCGAATACTATAAAGCGCGCGTTGCGCGTTATGCAATGCCAGCGTTTGCTTCTCGAAAATTGTAAATTCTTATTTCCGGTGATGCCACAGCTCGATGGTAGATACCAAACTATTCGCATGGATAGAACTTCTTACTTTAAAGTACGTGGATGCCATTTTGAAGTTACTGACCCAACGTTCGACGGCACCATCGTGGAAACATCTGGTTCGCTTGTACGTCATGGACTGTATATGGCTTATGGATGTAGACATGGCATTATCAGCGATAATACCAGTAATTGGGTTGGAGTACCAATTATTGCACAATATATAAACGGCGGTCAATTAGTATCTGACCTTGTTATCACATCAAACGCATTACGTAACTCTGGTCATTACGGTATCGCTTGCTACTCAAGAACTGATGACTTTGACTTTCCTATTAGCAATTGTACTATTTCCAATAATGTTATTGATACAGTATATGGTAACTTTTACAATACAGCCACATTTAATTATACTCATGGTGCAGGTATTTACTTGCAAACAACGACAAATACGACCGTTACTGGAAATGTAGTAAGAAATGTAAATATAAATACTAATTCACAGACGCTGGTGCCTGCGGCAATCGGTGGTTTACTAAGAAATATAAATACAACCATAACTGGAAATACTTGCGATGGTGGAACATATTTCGGTATAGTTGCCGCCGGCGAGTATAATACAGTGAGCGGCAATACATTAACAAATTTTGTTCAATCGAGTATCTTTATAAATATTGGAAAATATATTACTATTCAAGGAAACGTAATAAATAATACAGACACTGCATTAGTATCTACTAATGGTATTCGTATATTTAATAGCATAGACGAAATAGTATCGCACATATCAATCACCGGAAATACAATCATCAATTGTTATTACGGAATTCGTCTTGAACTTACTGAATATTTCCAAATAATTGGAAATAACATATTTCAAGATGATGAAGATATTAATCTGGGTCAGGGTATTGCAACCATAGAAACTGCAAAATATGGAGTAATTAGTGGAAATACAATCAAGCGCAATCCCACTGGACGCGGTTTGTCTGTTGCAAGTGAAAGTTTACGCGTACATAACAATTTTGTCGATGGTGGTGCTGCAAATCAAAATATTTTAGTTGGCGCTCTCTCAACTAAATCGATTATATCAAATAATATTACACAAGCAAATAATAACAATAACGCAATTGGTGTAATTCAAATACCTGCCGCGGAAAGTATTAATATTCGATGGTATTCTCCGGGTGTGCTTGTGGAATTGACAGCACCGGCGGTTGCCATTGTGGGTGCATTAAATATGGCTTCATTTGTTATTCGCAATGATTTATATTTTAGCATAATGTCGACAGTAGAAGGCAATACAATTGCTCATGCAAGTGCACCGGCATTACTTGCGGCACGCTTTAGACTTACAGCGGGAGTTAATTTAACAATGGCAATTAATGTAATATACAGTTTTAGATGGTCTCCAACATTATCTTCATGGGTTCAGATGGCGTAACATACTTTTAAATCTTTTTATTTTCGTGTATACATATACGCTATGGATTTGTTGTGTGAAATTCAAGGCCCTGAGACAGAATATATTCAATGCGAATTAAACAAACATCGCAAATTCAACTATGGCATCGCGGCAGTTATTGTTGTTGTACTTTTAATTGTGTTTGCAAGTACAATCGCCGGGTCCGCGTACGGCAGCATTGCACTTGTTTGTGCATTCGGAGTTGCCGCCGGTGCCGCTTATTACACAGAACGTGTTCAGCGCACGCGTGTACGTGGTATGTACTATGATTCATTCAACCAGCGATTACTTTCGATGTGATTTTGCAATTGTTAATTAAAAATAAAATAAATATCGTACAATTATATAATAATGTTTGACATTAATGAATCGTGCAAGTCCAGCGACTCGACTTTTTACGCAGACTGCGTTTTACGAAAGCAGCGCTTCAAGAGCTACGGAATTTTGTTAATTATTACAATTTTGGTAATTATTATTGTGACAACTACGTCGTTGTTGAGCAATTCTTATTGGCAATATGTACTCGTCGGTGCTCTCTTGATTGGTGCCGTTGGCGTTGTCGCATATACTGAAAAATTCGTGCATGCACGTGCCGTCAACGAATTCAACAAATTTCACGACATAAATAATTTCGGCAAGCGTTATTCCGAATACAAGAAAATACCAAATATTTCCTCGGAAATAGAATCTCCGTATGTACTGGTGCCGCGCACCGCGGATACACAATACAATTTCGATTACTAAAGCAAATAATCACAAAAAAATAATTGTAATTTTTTTAATAGTTGTAATTGTACATGAGTTTAATTTCGAACGCGTTATACGGCAAAAAATGCAATGTTGTATCCGGCGACTCAATTGCACGCAGCGAGTACATAAAGTGTCAAATGTCGAAAGAGCGTATAGTTCACTATACAATCGGAGCATTAGTTATAATTGTGCTTGTATTTGTTATATATATGTCCAATAATTACGCATTAACTATTGCGTTGTCGGTGGCATCTGCGGTGGTTCTCACAGGGACTATTCTGTATGTTGAAAAATATATACGGATGCATGTAAATAATACATATGCTGAACACAAGTCGTCTATGGAGCTTGCTGACAAGCAATTGGCGCCATGGCGTCTTATAAATCAACTTGATTTTAATGACCCAAATTATGAAAAATTAAGAGATGGGGCTCTTAAAAACTATGCAGCGATGATGTCGTCGGTGGTTTAATCATGTGAAAAAAATTATAATTATTGTTATAAATGTCAAACGAATACGCATCACGTGAAGAAAAATTTACCACACGTGCAAAAAGCATTCACGTGTGGTTGCATATGCAATTGGACCAGTTATTATGCTTGTGTTAATTTTCATAGCAATATTTTCAAATTCAATAGATACCAATACGCGAATATTCTTATTTATTGGTTCTTTTGTTATTCAAGGTATGCTTGTAATTTATGCAGAATTTATGTCTGAATATATTGCTCGATTTCGTTATCGGTATAGTGAACGATATCTCGAAGATATATTTTCTACAAATATATAAAAACAAATGCAATAAAAAAATATAAGCATTGTTATAAATGATTTCTGATTATTTGTTTGGAGCCGAATGTGGACTTGATGTTTATGAGCAACCAAGCGAAGACATATTCGCAGACTGCGCGACCAAGCGCGCACGCGTGGTTGCATATACAGTGGGTCCAATTATAGTACTTGTGTTGATTCTCATCGCAATATTCGTAGATGTAAGTGCGCTTGTAAGTGTATTCTTGGTCATTGGCGCAATCGCAGTTCTCGCGGGGCTTATATTTTACGCAGAAAGTATGGCTGGTTATATCGCGCGAGTACAGCATCAAAGACATACAAAAACTGTTCAATCATTCATCGACAACGGCATGAACAAAAAAGAAGCACTTGAAGCAGCTATGGAAAATTACAGAAATGAAGCATCAAATCAAGCACGTGTACATGCCGCGAGGTCAATGCAGCGTGGTGTTGGATTTAACGCAACGCGATTATTCTTTTAAAAAATTACAAACATGTACTTGTAATTAATTATCATGCTTGCATGTGTGCTTGCACATGCACATGCACGCTGGCGCATTATGCGTGCATGCATCGATTCTTCATCAAATTACGTGCAGCAACCGTGTATGTGATTTCTTTGTTTATTCTTTTTTGCAACTCTTGATGATACATTCTACTAACCGCATACTTGAAGGTCTTGATTACACCATCAGATGGTTTAAATTGCTCAACCCGTGGTTTCAAATATGTCTTTAATTCTTCAGACGTATTTGCGAGTGCTTCGGTGGTTTGTGCAAGCTCGGTAGTCAATGATTTATTGATATGTCTCAATAAGTGCAATTCAATAGCACTTGTAATTTGGTCGCGAGTCGGTGATGCATCATTGATTGCAACGCAAGCTGTGCTTGCACAAAGTTGTTCGCTATTAATTTGCGTAACCAAGCAGTCCATTTGGTCTCCGAGTTGGTTAATCAGGTCTTGTTGCTCAATTCTGTATTTTTCATTTTCAACCAACTCGGTTTGAGTTTCAACCAACTCCGCGTATATATCATCGTAATTATCCTTGCATGTGGTAAAATCTTTACACAATGATTCATAATTGTTGACCCATTTGCTGCATTGTGTTTGTTCATGCTTGGCATTTTCAAGCGAGATATCGTAAAGACGTTGCGAAGCTTCCAATGATTGCTTCAGTTCTTGGTTCATGTCATTCACATCATCGTATTTGGTTTGCAGAGTACCGTAAGAGGTTTCCAACGAGTCCAAATCGTCACAGACACTTTTGTATTCTGCTTTCAACTCGGAAACATAATCGGCATTGTTATCATCGTGTTCACGCTGCAAGTTATCGATAATAATCTCAGCGGCTTCAAGCTTCTGTTGCAACTGTTGATTTTTATCATTAACCATGCTGAGATTGTCTTGCAACCGAGTGATTTGATTTTCCAAAGCCTTATTTTTGTCACGAAGATTCATACGGTCTCGCTGTATCGCGTCAATCGTTTGATTGATTTCAATCATTTTGCGGATTCCTCCTTCTTGGGATTTTTCATAGTTGTCAAATTCTCTGCTAATGGCAATTAACGATTCAGATATATTATCATACGAGCATGTCTCGCTACTAATCTCTAACAAGACATCGTTGATAAGGTTCTGAATTCTTATGTTTGCCATGTTTGCTTTGTTTGCTTTGTAAGTAATTACAATGATAATTATCTTTAAATGAAATTCAATTTTTACAGGCGCTGTATACGTGTATTTACGCGTATATACGTGTATTTACGCGTATATACGTGCGTGTATGTACGCACGAGTATTAATTTCATGCTTGATAATTTATATACACGTGTATATAAATGACATTGCTTGACCAACCACATAGTATATATGTAGCCTCGGATAAAATGGAGGAGCCGGCGGCGGTTCCCAGACACACTACAAGTTTTTCGTGGGATGCCGCGCAAGAGACACTCACGTTTAGTAATATATCTGCGTACCTGTATACTGCATATACTTGGGAAACTCCTATTGGATTCGGAGCCTATAAATTCATTGATATTGAGTTTATGCTTGCATCGGATGCGGGCACGATTACACAACCCATTGATGCATCGGTCAGGCTTATATCTGCGGATTCAACTCGCACAACACAGCAGCCGATTGCACTCGTGCTTGCAAGCACCGATGGCGCCGATGGCATTGACGCCAACGGTACAGTAACTGTACGTGTATCCCTCAGTGCTTGGAAGCAAAGTGGATTCGACCTTGATAGCGTCAATGGCTTGTCGGTATCTTATGGCACTTTTGCAAGCACTGATGCAAGCATTGATGCAGACGCCGGTGCAAGCATTACGAGCAAAATTACTTCGATTTCTTTAAATGAAATTGACCCAGAGTATGTTGCGCCAGTGTACCCGCCGTTGGTTGAGTTCTTACCACATATTGCCGCTGGCAGGACCGCATGGTGCTATGACGACCCGGCGAAAAACATCGTAGATGTACAGTTGTTTAATGCATCAATGACAAATGATGCTCAAAAGCTACGCGCGCTGTTTGTGTACGCGGGGTCTATTGACTTTACCGACGGCAAACCTACTTTCTCATTTAATAAGCAGCAGTTGATTCCATATCTGCGTGAGTTTAGTTCATCACAAGTTCAAATTGTTCCAAACATTGATGCATTCTCAGCCGGCGCTGAGCTTGTGTCCGACTGTGACTGGAAAATAATTGCAACACGTATCGTCGTAACCATGGAGCTATTCATCGCAGAGACAGCTGAGCTTGGCATCGAGCGGCCATATGGTTATCATTTCAATATTGAGCCGCATGTACCATCGTTGCATAAACTATACTCGGCGATTAAAACAGCAACTAATCGTAACTTGCTACAGACAATGCCTGTGTCTGTGTCTACGTCGGTGATGTCTGCGCAAACTTTTAAATATTGCGACTGTGTTGTCTTTATGATTTATGATTTGATTGCCGTGAATACACGTGCCGCTAACAGATTATCGCGTTATCGTAATGAATTCCGTGGAGTCTTGAGGAAGGCAGCGACATCCGCGGAACTTGCCGCGCATGCAAAACTAATCGCAGGTATTCCTGCCGCAGCCACATTTGCAGAATATGAACATAGAACGCGTACAGATGTACTACCGGCGCCGTCTGGTGCGCCATTGCAGTCCGATTTTGTAACAGTTGCGCTGGAAGAAATCGAACGACTGCGCGACATCTATGGAGAAAATCAATTTAAAGAAAATGCAAGATTCCTTGGAGAGTGTCTGTGGGCGTTCAAGTCCGATACGTTAGCGACGCGTAAGAAGCCTGTCTTTTATCACTTTCCGGCGAGCGTCGCTGGTCATGTCATCGATGCATTGAAAAAATAACACACACGGAGTCTGTATTTGTTGTAAGCGTCACCGGAGCCAACCGACGGTTACTTTCTCGACAACTATTGGGAATATATTGCGGACCCAGAAGCACCTGTGTCGCGATGCTTGCTTTTGCGTGACCCGGTGGGCACTCCAAATACGCCTCAAATTGCAAATACCGGTAGTGCTTGGCCATCATTCGCAGTCGCATACGGCGCCGCTCACGAAGGAAACAGAGCATGTATATTTAATACATGCGCGGTTGGGGGTACAAAACTATTTAACGTTTCTCAATGGGACCCAGTGGGCGCAGCAACCAATTTAATAAAGACTGTCATTGACGCCAGAGCTGCAAATCGATTGCGATTGTGGGATGAACTACGATTTACTATCGGATACGATATAGTGCTATGGCATCAAGGCGAGAGCGATAGAGATGCCATGTCTGGAGCCTATGCAAATAAATTACAAAGACTGGCTCAGTATTTAATCAATAATGGATTTGATGCATTTTGCTTTTACGAAATCGCTGAAAGAACAAAAGACCCTGAACCAACTCCATTGCTTAGCAACCATAATAATGTAAGAAAAGCTCAACGTGATGCGGCTGTGTGGTTTAGAGAAAAAAATATTCCAGGATTCTTGATTGGAAATTTGTCTCATTTCAACGACCGTGGGTTTGTGAGCTTGGTCGGCAATGATGGCCTTCATTACTTGCAGACCGGTTATAACGATATGGGTAAACAAGGAGGCACAAATACTGCAAATATCGTTAAGCAACTGGACTTGGAAAAATTGCTATAAAAAACTAAACTAAATATTTTGAATATTTGCACATACGTTTATATTCAATACATAAATTTATTACTATATCACACATAAACATTAACTTTTTTTGATATTTTTACAAATACATTTTATTTTTTTACCGGAGTAGTGTCTGGCTTTGGCTTCATGGTCCAGTTGATGGTTGCATGAGTATCGCCGGTCAAGTGCGAGTTGATATGATAATTTTCTGGGCGTCTTGGCATTCTTATCGAATAATCTTCAGTGTTAGTAAAGCGGCCGGTGCTTGCGCTGTCGCCGTTGCTATGGCTGGTGCTGTTACTTGCGCTGTTGTTGGTGCTTGTATCTGAATTTGAATCGGATTTAGAGCTTTTATGAATCGGCATAACTTGCTATACGAATGATGTTTATTGATATTACTAACTTTGAATTCAATTTTATATAAATGATTAGTACGTGTAAATGGCTACCGATACAACTACATCAGCAAATATGAATATGCACGAATCATCGTTGGCGTCATCGCACATGCACACGAATACACACGCGGACACGGACACGCACGAAGCCGAACTAAGAATAGCTCAGCTACGCGACTCGATATTTGGCGTTATTTTCGGACATGCACTCGGCGACTCAATGGGTGTTGTTACACAATATAGTGGCCGGCGCGCCCAATTTCCGTATGCCGAGCCTATATGCGATAATATCGCCATTAATTATTGGTCCGATATGACTGAAGAATTAATCAGTACACTTAATAAGGCAAAAATCGATAATACGCCACACGGTGGCGAACCGTCAATGGATGTAAATAACATAAACATAAATAACATAAGTATAGCGCCAATTATTGAAAGCAACTATGCGTTCATGGATACAATCACAGATGCGACACTGCAGATACACTATAATTTCATCGCCAATATTATCAGGGGCTTATCAACTCCTGATGAAGTTAACCATCTTCTGATGACATCTGTGCGTGGTCGTAGTGCCACCATGGACACATGGGCAAAAACCAGCTATACTCAAGCCATTGGTAATCTGGATAGCACGCAGAGTATCATGTATAGCATGTGGGCACTTCAAATAATTAAAAAATCATTGATTTATCAAAAGAAGCCAAACTTTAGAAAAATATTGTTACTGGTGGCGGACCAGCGAGGGTCGTCCGTGGTAAACTGCGCGCTTGTCGGTAGCATCATCGGAGGCCATATCGGCTATTCAAATCTGCCAAAAAAATTACTCACGGCTATGCCCGACCATGACTGGCTATATTCACAGATTGAAGAATATTTGGACGAAAAAACAACACTTAGTGTTGTAAATTAAATAGCTAAACTATTTACGCGATGTAAAAATCAGACATTGCCACTGGCACTGGCACTGGCATCGTCGCGGTCAGTGACCTCTTCGAGCCTATTGACATATTCAAGCATATTCGGTGAAGTACCCAAAATGCCGTCTATGTTTGCCTTTTGATTCATGTCCGGCATACTTGCCAGTGCTTTTTTGTTTATTTCTTCTACGCTATGCATAAATAATTTAAATGCTGCTGGCGCGTCGAGAGTTTCATACATACCTGTTTGAGATATGTATGTAACGCCTTCATGTTCGAGGCGCTCGAGACTAACCTTAACTATAAGATACCTATCATCTACTCTTGAAATTACCATAGTTGCATTTGATATTGCCAACAATAACGCAACAACCCATGATACCCAACTAACAATTAAATTTCCTCCGCTGGTAAAGCTACCAGCGCCATTATCGACGGCGTTGTCGTTGTCATTGTTGTTAACGACCACACCTCCGATTGAATTAATTGACATTAAACCCAACAAGATTGTACCTAAAACGGTTGCAAAGATATTTAAAAAGTTGTGCGCGAATTGTAGCCATTTAAATTGTGCTGCGAAATTCTTTACTATGTTTATATATCTTATTCTAAGAACCGCTTGAGACTTTGCGTCAAGATTAAATTTTCCAATTTCGGCTTCGAAACTTTCGACGAATCTACTCATGATTGCCAACGATGTTAATACAACAACGCCGGTTAAACTCTAAATAGAATTTAATTATAAAGCAAATATGGATTCATGGATTCATGGAATCATGGAATCATGGATTCATGGAATCATGGAATCATGGAATCATGGAATCATGGAATCATGGAATCATGGATTCATGATTGCTTAATGCTTCTTTGACTTCCGCTTGCGAGACTTGCGTTTGGGAGAAGCCGCCGATGCGGACTTGGCCTTGCTCGACTTGCGCTTTCCGGACCTGGACTTCTTGGACACCTTTGGTTGCGTGGACTTGGATGACCTCTTTGCTGACTTACGTGTTGAACCCTTCATGCTTTATATATGTAAGATACATAAAATAAAAAATAAAATAATTAAACTAAATTATTTCTAACCTGATGTGCTTGTGAATAGTGAATTTCAAGCATAAATAATAAATAGTGCAATTTTTACACGTACACGTGTGATAAAAATTAAATAATATATGTTGTTGAATTTACAATTATAGAAATAATATACATAATAAATAAACAACATGATAACGCATACATTTCCGTTAAATACAATCGGTGAATATGACGTTGAGGTGTCTGTGGTTTCCGACGAACATATTGCGAGTGCTACTCTACGTATCGGCGATAATACAATTAGTGTATTGCATAACCCACAGTATGTAGAATTTAATTCCGAAACAGACGAAGTATCGATTGCAACCAGGCGTGAACCCAATGCCAGCTCACGCGCACGCGCACATGCACGCCGGCGACGAGACTCTTATGAATCCATTTATTCATCGGACTCGGATTCAGAATCCACAGACTCCACAGAATCAACCGATTCCACAGAATCCAGCGATTCCGAGGATGAAATTGCCGCAGCCAATGCTAAAATTACCAACGACCGCAGTAATAAAATATTAACTGAATTGAAATTTCTCGGAGACAAGCCGATTAGACTTGGGCTGATACAAAAACAAGTAAATGTAATTATTCAAGGCTCTGAAAATGTGTCTATGCGATTTGCTATCGTCGGCGATACTCGTTACAATGGTGAAAAAATTATCGAAGATGTAGTCGTTGACGGCCATAAGCCAGAAAAGATACTTTATTATTGTGGCGTTGCTGTTATTTTATAAATTATTTTATAAATTATTTATATTTTAAGCACGCGTAATCATATTTATATGTGCTTGAATAGTTTTGTAAATTTCATTCATTTTGCGAATAGCAACACAATGATAAGTCTCTATATCTCGAACATAAGTGGCAATCAATAACTGCTTATGTATCAATTCGTCAATATCCATTGGCAGATTGCCGTTGAGAACATGCGCATGTGCATACATGGGCTTAATTTTTTCAATAATTTGAAACTTATTTATTGCTGCGTGTTGATTTGTATAGCCCACCATATCGTTGATTATTTTTTCCAGTTCCGATGGAATGTAAATTATGTCTCTGGTAATGTTATCCGCGAATGCAATCGAAGGTAATGAAAAATTACGTTTGTTTGTAAAGTCCAATTGCGAGACAAGCATACGCTCATAATCATAAATAGCATCGACAGTTTCTGTAAATTGCGTATATAGCAAGTCTCTGTTGTAAACTTTATCTAAAAGAAATTCATAATATTGCTTCACAGGCATACCAGGATGTATGCTTTTTTTAAGTATATGCGTCGGCGGTATGAACATATTGTTTAATTCTTTTTTATAATGCGCATACTCGAGCTTTAGCTGCATAATATAAAAATTCATCTCGTCGCATACGAATGCAGCGGCATTGCCAGTATTGGCATCATTGCCAGTATTGGCATCATTGCCAGTATTGCCAGCATTGGCATCATTGCCAGCATTGGCATCATTGCCAGTATTGCCAGCATTGCCAGCACCAATAAATACCACATTTGTGTCTGTGGTTGTGTAGCCTCCGCCGCGAATTTCTTTAATTGTATCGGCGACAATGTCGTCGTTGTCGTCGTTGTCGCCGTTGTTGCCGTTGTTGCCGTTGTTGCCGTTGTTGCCGTTGTTGTCGATAACGGCAACGCTTGCATCATTGATATCGTCACCGATATCATCATTGATAGCATCACCGATAGCAAAATTATTCGCGCGTATGTATGTAGCATCACCATCATCGACGACAACGCTATCATCGACGGCAACGCTGATGTCAAAAATCACCTCGTTATTAATTTGATTATCAATCGATAACATATTGTCTATATTATAAGGGACTTGATATGTCTTTACATGAAAAATTAATACCGGACGTTATCAGCGAATGTTCAATTGTGCGAGACGCCATAAGTACAGGCGGTGACGCCAACGACGACAACAACAGCTCCACATGCACTCGCGTATGTAGCAGCAAAAAAATCATTGAAAAGATTTCCAACATCACAAACTATACGGGATCTCCAGACAAAGTAATTGAAAAAGCCAAGCAAATAACAAAATGCGATACTGAAAAATGCGTACTTGAAAAACTGCAATCGGATATTGGTCATGCCGAAGTCAAATCGGAACTAATGACTTCTTTTAAAGTTGAGGGCCCAACAAATGATGGCCTACTTAGCAACATAAATATTGATGCAATCATGCGGCAATTCGCGCATAGATTCAAACATTTTTATCCATATAATTTTCATATGCGTGATTTTAAACAATATTCAATTAATCGCGGGCGAGTCGTGGATACGCCAGATACTTTTGTAACTATGCCTTTTGCAAGCATACGTGGTAGTGTAGTTGCCGGCGAGACACTATCGTCTGATAAAATTCTCACTGCCGGATGCGTGATAAACACAGATGTATACTCGGGTCAAGGCAAGCATTGGATGGCAATTTTCATAGATACGCGCAGCAGCGTATGGACCATAGAGTTCTTTGATTCTTGTGGCGGCACCCCACTTGTCGAGTATGTTGACTTTTTAGTTGAAACAAAAATAGCTCTTGAAGAACTTATTTCGAGACAGAATTTGCCAAACACTGTAAAGATTGTAAAGCTAAGTACTGTACGGCATCAGCGGAGCAAAACCGAATGCGGTCTTTACTCGTTATTCTTTATTTATTCAAGACTAAATGGCATCCCCGCGGACTACTTTTTAGCCGCGCGCATCGAAGATAAAACAATGTTTGAATTTAGACATCATTTATTTAATGACCCGGATAGACCAATGGTCAAAAAATTTGAATGGGATAAATATCAACGTGAAGTAAACATCCAATGGGAATAGTCGTTATGCATACGCATGTGCACATGCACGATATTATATTTTTATCAATTGATTAAAATATTCCTTTAATATATTGCGATGCAAACAACCACTGTCTTGATAATTATTGTTGTTATATTGACCATGTACAATTATTATTTGTACAGAAAAAATAATCCACGCGAAGACTATCGTAGTTGCAGCGACTGCAGCCAACGACAACTACCAGCAAGCGGTACTCTTGTAGTTAATCCATTCAAGTGGCCATACTCTGGCACCAGTTGTATCCCAGAAATTTATAAATCAACTCCTGACTTGATTGCGAGTATGCCCATGGACATGGATGCATCCATGACGCCTGCATTTCCCGACAATACTTTTGCCGGAGTCGATTTGACAACTCCAGACCATATTGAACTTGAATAAAAAACAAAATATTGCAAGCATGCATGTGCTTTACTTTATCTCTGTAAATATTTTTATTGTTGCGGCATAACCGGTCTCGCATTGGTCAAGCTTTGTAGTAAAGCATATTTTGCGTTGCTGGTCCGCGGCAATAGTTACTTCTTCGCCGATGTTGCTATTTGAAAATGGCCTAATATGGCAAATATATACGCTTACATTAAATATTTCATCAGCGGCAAGCGTTGACGTAAGCTCAATCTTTGAAGAATCACCGTAGACTCCAGTCCAATTAACTTTTTGGGCCTTATCAAATGTAAATTGCAGCGGCTGAGTTCCCCACTTTTGGATAGTAAACGTCGATGATAATTTACTTATGTTGCTTATTTTTGACTTGAAATGCTTCGAAGACATCTTGAATCTAATTGGATAATTCGAGTCATCGTCGGTGTCGACTACTGCATTATCTTCATTTTTTGCAATAACGTCAATTTCATAGCTATCGAAATTGTTATATTCGAGGTCTTGAATAATAACATGTATGGTGCTGCGATAGTCTTGCTTAAGTACAAACGTTATTTTGTGATGGTTCTTGGTCAAATAACCAAGCACTTTATCCAAATTTTCGCGCTTGATGCACACGCGTATCGGCTGTGCACAATAGTAAAGTACCATGCTACGAGCTTCAATCAACGTGTATATGGTCGATTTTCCCAAATGGTCCTTAGTTACTATCTTTACGCCATTTTTGTCAAACAGCATTTCAATCTCATCAACCTCAAACGCCTTGTAAAGTTGCAGCAATCGCTTAAACAACATTGGATTTGAGTAGACCATTTCCAAGAGGTCATCGGGATTTTCGGGCTTATCCACGATGCCGCGGACTTCAATGGGTGCCGCCGTGACCTTCTTTTTTGGCCGACCCGGCTTCTTCTTTACTTCTTCACTCATGATAATTAATTAATTAATTACATATATTTAATTGGAATACATACTGGGAAAAGTTTGCAAAAAAAATAATAATAATTATATTGCATGCGTGCACATGCACATGCTTGCAGTATCAGTACAGCATCTTTTCAATCAGATGCAATTTAATATTTTCCAGTTGCTTAATAAACAATTTTTTCTCTTGAACAATTGTTAATGCGCGTGTGATTATAACATCAATGACTTTTAATAGTTCATCGAGTAATTCCTTACGCTGTATGGACGTATCGTGTAATCTATCTGAAAAGTCTGCAAGTTTTTCTTTATCGTAGGATATTTTAAGAGCCTTTCTAAGCTCGCGTCGCAATTCATTAAAGCCACTCGCGAACGAAATCATATATTCGGTCATGTGCTTGCGGCCTATGCGTAAGCTGTTTGGCATTAATGATTTTGTAATAACTGGATTCCATATCTTGCCTTCAATTATTATCTCTTTTAAATCATCAGTGGTTTTTATTGTTTTGAATGCTTCTTTGAATCTATCAAGATATTCTGCTCGCATTTGATACTTGATAAGGTCCATGCTTGCGACGGTTTGCGTATCTTCATAACCGGTTATCAATGCCTTAAATTTTTGGTTAAAGCAGTTTTTGACAATATATTCACCACTGATTGAATTATATTTGTACGGACGTGTGCTTACTCCATCGATGAGGCCAATCAATAAATTTTTTGGAGTCGTAAACGAGTCCATGTCGCTCATTCTTGACATAATTCTGAAATGGATGCCGTCGATTGTTTGTAGTATCAAACAATCAGGCTTGTCATCGTGCATAAGAATAATGTCACCGTGAATGCGCATGTCCGTGGACGCACCGGCACTGCTGTCAGTAACAGTGTTGTTGTCAATACCCGCGAGCATATCTATTGTGTTAAATTTTTTGATAACTTTGTTATTAAGACCTATATGCGCGGGAAGTTCCAAATTATTTTTATTAATATAGTCGACGTCGAGTATTCCTCGTAAATCGTATGCGAGTGGAGTGGCCCCAGATATATCAAACAACAGTACACTATATGAAAGCATATTCAAGTTTTCAGTGATTGTTAAATCCATGTTGTATTTGGCGCCGATGTCGCTGAATAATGCGTCTATGCTTGCATGCTGCGTCATCGGCAATAAACCATGGCTTGTAATTAGTCTACGAATACCCGTATACATACTCATACTGATTCGCTCTGCTCCTAATTTTTTATTCTTTTGTTTCTCAAGCAGTACATATAGCCAGTTACGAGTAGGATTATCTACGCGATTGATTACTTTACCAATCATGTTAATTGTCAATGCATTTAGATTGTCTTGAGTTCTATCGATGAATGCAACTGCATCGACGACCTCTACTCGTTCCATTATCGCAGATGCAATATCATCTTCGACAAGAGTGATGCTATATTTTTTATATAGACGCCGGGCATCTTCGCTATGTTTATTTGCGATTAATGAATAATTTTTGCTCGAACTCGAAGACATCTTTATCATAAATTTCAAGTTGTTAAATATACCAAGTATTGACTTTGCCAATGGGTCGCAGACAATAACGACGCTATACATATCAAGTACTTTGCCAATGAATCCTACTGGATTATTCAAAGACAAGCCGAGATGAGCATTTGGTGCCTTTAATCTATATTCGCCAATTTCTTCAATGATTAATTTTATGTCTTGAATATGAACATTGACATCATTGATGTCGACGCCGGTTGGCTTATTTGTCAATAAATCAACAAATAAATTGATTTCGTGTATGTATTTGTCAAGTAGGTTGACTTTATTGTCAAGGGTGTTGCGAATTTTTTCCATTATGCTTATATTATATTTTATTTTAAATTCGAGATTCGAACAATATAAATGAACGATACAATACCAGTAAAAGCAAGATGCCTTGAACCAGACAGCCCGTTTGTTATAAATATGCCTGAAGAAGCATACAGTACTGAACACAATGGCGGCGACGTAGCTGCCGGCGTCGCAGCAAGCGCTGCAGCAAGTAACGCAAGCAGCGGCGCAACCAAAGGCTTATTTACAAGTCTATACGAAAATAAATTAATTGTTGTGGGAATAATTATCATTGTTATCATTATCGGCATAGCCGCGTATTGGTACAATAGTAGGTCGACAACAGAAAGTATACATTCAGGCACACCGCCGAGTGCACCAAATATACAACCAAGCGCGTCGCCAGGCACATCGCCGAGCGTACAGCCAGGCACAACGCCGAGCGTACAGCCAGGCACATCGCCGAGCGTACAAACCAATGACGTATCTAAAGAAGATTTAATGTCAATAATGCAGGCAGCGGCGCAACCAGTGCAACCAGTGCAACTAGTGCAACCAGTGCAACCAAGCACGCATGAACAGACGACGCCGTTGATGCCGCCAACTGAGCAAGAAATGCCATCGCCGACAATGCAACCGCGTCCCGCTGATAACATTGATATCCCATCGGATGATGAAGCACATAGTCTTTTAGGAACCGATGATGAGGAATAATTATGCAATTATTGTGAAATTATTGTGAAATTATTATATATTAACATTTTATTTTTTTGTGTCCGATATACCCACCTGGCACCGTATAGTGTATATTTGGGTCATTTTAAATTTCAATATAAAGACGTAAAAACCTATAGATATAAAAAGATGAGTACCGTACGAAAGGTTGCACCCAAATCAGTTCTTGTTAAGCCCGCCATGCCAGTCGAACCCGTTGTTGCTGCAGCAGTTGCTGAGCCTGCAGCCGTTGCTGCTGAGCCTGTCGCAGTCGTTGATGCTGCCGATGTTGCAGTTGCACCCGCGGCTAAGCCAAAGAAGTCAAAGAAGCCAAAGGCTGAAGCCAGCAGTGAAGTTGCCAATGCCGAAGTTACCAGTGGTAATGCCGCCGAAGTTACCAGTGGCGATGCCAGCAATGAAGTTGCAGTTAAGACACGCAATGGTCCATTCATTGCCGTTGCTCGCACTCGCCGTCACCTTGATAAGCTCAACCTCAACTTGGAAGTTGAAAAGTTGCTGGCTCCGTTTGAGAAGCAATTGTCTGAATTTAAGACCACTCGCGCTACACTAACTCAGTCGCTGGAAACTGCCACTGGACAATCCGCGGATGAGCTTACCAAGCAAATTGCCGATGTCGATGCTGCAGCTGCCGAATGCAAGACCAAGCATGATGCACTTGCCAAGGCTCGTGTTCGTATGTCTTCCAAGTCTGCTCTTGTGCTAAGCCGCGTTTGTGACGAAGTTGTGTCTCAATTGCTTGTGGCTGCATTCAACAAGTGCGTCGCTGATGGTAAGAAGCGTGTTGTCGTTGAATGCTTTACCGAGACTGCTTCATCCATCGAGCTCTGGCCGCTTGTGAACAATCTCAAGGTTGTTAAGCCGGCAACTGCGCCAGTAGTGACTGTTGCTGACGCCACCGACGACGCCACCGACGACGTAGTAGCTGCTGATGCCGACGAGCACTCAATGGCCTTCAACTCTTACATCAAGCATTTGTACACGCACTTGATGAAGTCCACGGAAGCACATGCGCATCTCAAGATGTCCAAGGAAGTCAAGGAGTACTTGAACAGCGTTGTTGTTCAGTTTATCCAGCGTATTGCTCCTCTTGCTCAGCATGTTGCTCAGTGCATGAAGTCCAAGACGGTCAATGAAGTTAGTATTGTAAAGGCCATCGAGTTCTTGTTGATTGATGGACATCATCCAGTTGATGTCATTGAGACTGCTGCGGATGGTACTTCCAGCAAGGTTAGCTCATTCCCCGCTTCTGGATATGCCAAGATTGAGGAGATTACCAAAGCCGTCGCAGAGTCCACGGATAGCGCCACCGATAGTGAGTAAACGATAAGTAAACGATAAGTAAACGATAAGTAAACGATAAGTAAACGATAAGTAAACGATAAGTAAACGATAAGTAAACGATAAGTAAACGATAAGTAAACGATAAGTAAACGATAAGTAAA
>Ga0306898_1000037_pt1 | contig 63004 bp, 54 predicted proteins | sample AntRauMFilla1564_FD_190424 | JGI IMG/M metagenome (GOLD analysis project Ga0306898, IMG submission 190424) | Saline lake microbial communities from Rauer Islands, Antarctica - Metagenome Filla 1 #564 (v2) (version 2) | ecosystem: Environmental > Aquatic > Non-marine Saline and Alkaline > Saline ...
AAATGTGCCGGTCAGAATCCTGGGCTCGCAGGCTGCCTTGCGAGACCAGTTTGCCGCCCGAGCGGTCTTGGATCTAGCAAAATTAATCTTCGGCCAAAACGAGCCAGATTTGATCCAGGCGATTCTCCTGTCGCCCTTTGGAGGCTTTGACTCGATTAGTTTCCGAAGACTGATCCGACAACTAGCTCAGGACCCATTATTTGATGGCCTTGCCAAGTCGGAGATGCTTTCAGCTATGGTTTCCGAAACCTTCGAATTAGATTCTCCCGAGGGTCGAAAATTAGAAAAGCTCAAAGCCCTGATTAGGCAGCTGAAAACTAATCCCCCCTCTTTCGCTCACGAGCTGGTTTCGATGATATTTTCCGATGCCACCGCTTCGCGCTGGGCCGAGGCGGCTCGTGGTGACACTGAGGTCGGTTTCGCAGCCAATCGCGACCTGGATTCGGTTCTCGAGCTTTTCGCCGCGGCTCAAAGATTTGACCAAAGAGAACTCGGCTCACCAGAAGATTTTGTGATTCAGCAACTGGCACTTCAGGTGCCTGAGGATTCGCTGGCCAAAGCTGGTCAAAAGTCAGCTGTGCTTATTGCAACACCCAGTCAGCTGGCGGGGCAGAGCTTTGAGGTGGTTGCTATGCCAAGACTGCAAGAGGGAATTTGGCCCAATTTGCGCCCAAGAAACTCTCTTTTAGGAGCGAATTCCCTGCAGGCTTATCTGGCCGGAAAATTAGAAGATCCAACCAAGCCAGCCAAGTCCGAGTTGGCGGATGAACTAAGAATGGCTTATCGAACTATTGGCGCTTGCCGAAGCGTGCTTTTGCTCTCCGCTATGCAGGATGCTGAGGAGCAGCCCTCGCAACTTTTTGCCCTATTGGGGATCGTGCCTCTTCGAGATAATAGCGAGATTGATTTTGATTTACGCAGGCTGGTTGGTAGGTTGCGCGCCAAACTCGCAGCTGGGGACCAGGGCGCGGCAATCACCCTGGCCAGTTTTGCAACGGCGGGTGTGGCGGGAGCCCACCCCTCGCAGTGGCTTGGCTTACTGCCGCTTTCGGATGACTCCGAACTTGTTTTGGAAGATGAGCAAATACGTATTTCGGCTTCTAAGCTGGAGGCATTCGAGCGTTGTCCATTGCACTGGTTCATTGGCAATTTTGGGGGAGACGGTTCCGGATTTGCAGCCTCGCTGGGCACCCTAATTCACGCAGCACTCGAGAATTCGCAGGATATTGACCCCGTGAGCTTTGTGGAATCCAATTGGCACACCCTGGATTTTGAAACCCAGTGGCAGCAAACCGCCCAAAAGCGCCGAGCGATGCAAATGGTTGCGTTGATGTCGCAGTATCTATCAACCGCGGGCGAATTGGTAAAAGCCGAGCAGGGCTTTGAGCTGCGCGTTGGCAAGCTCATCGTGAGCGGGAAAATCGATCGTGTTGAAAAAAATGCCGCAGGTGAGATTCTGGTCAGTGATCTGAAAACCGGCAGAGTCCCAACCAAAATTGAGGTTGAAAATAATCGCCAATTAGCGCTTTACCAAATGGCAGTGCGAGTGCTACACCAAGATGAACCGCTCGCCGGAGCTCAGATTATTTCGGTTGGCTCGGACAAGCTAAAGGTACTCGAGCAGGCGCCGCTTTCGACTGAGCTTGAGGCCCAGATAAATGCACTATTAGAAAAGGCCGAGGATGGCATCTCTGGAACCGAGTTCATTGCCAATTACCAGAGCCACTGCAATCAAGACTCTAGTTGCCAGCTTTTACTTGCAAGAGTGGTGACTGATGCCTAAATTTTCTGCGCAGCAGGTGTATAAATTACTAAGTGAGCACCAGCTGACTCAAGAACAGCTGGTGGCTTGCGAGGACTCTTCGCTGAGTGACCCCTGCCTTGTGATCGCTGGTGCCGGAAGCGGCAAGACCGAGTTGATGACAGTCCGGATTCTTTTTTTAGTTGCTAATGAGCTTGCAAGACCGGATCAGATTCTTGGGCTTACATTTACCAAAAAGGCGGCTAGCGAACTCCAAATTCGAGTTCAGCAGGCACTTTTTATCATGCGGGAATCGGAGCTTTGGCCCGCATCCTTGGGAGTTGATTTTGAACCACCACGGATTTCGACCTACAACTCCTTTGGAAATGAAATATTTCGAAGGTATGCGCTGAGCGTTGGATACGACCCCGAGGCAACCTTACTAACCGAGGCTGGTTCGGTTGCCTTGGCTAATGAGCTTTTGAGAAAAATCAATCCTGATATTTCCCTAAAGTTGGGGGATTGGGATCGCAGTCTTGAGAATCTGGTCAATCTGACTTTGGCAATGGCTTCAGAGCTCACTGATAATCAAGCGGATCCGCAGGCTGCTATGGCGCTTTTGGAAGATTTGATCGAACATGCCAAAACGCTTCCAAAAGTCGAGTCCGGCTCCATGGTGAGGTTTCAGTACACCCAAGATATAATCGACCAAGCGCAGACCAACAGTCTGATTTTGGAGATTGCCCAGGAGTATCTTGAGCTGAAAAGAACTCGCAATCTTCTGGACTTCTCCGACCAGGTGGCACTTGCCCTAAGAGCCCTTGACAGGGTCGAGCCGGATTTAGATATTTCATTCGTGATGCTCGATGAGTACCAAGACACTTCTACAATCCAGATAAGACTATTGGCAAAGCTCTTTAGTGGAATGCCGGTCATGGCGGTGGGGGATCCGAATCAAGCAATCTACGGTTGGCGCGGAGCCAGCAGCGCGAACCTAGAAAACTTCCACCAGGACTTTGGTTCAAAAATCAAAGCTGTTTATCCGCTTTCTCGTTCATGGAGATCTGGCGAAAAAGTGGTGGAAGCTGCAAATTTAGTCAGCCAGCCACTTGCCACACCCCTTAGTTTTGACACCAACCCAAATCCCAAAGACTTTGCTCTCACCCCCGTCTCCCTGGTTGCGGGCAATAGCTCCCTAAAAGATCAGGTTCTGGGTCAAGTGTGTGTCGATGAAGAACGCGAGAGCGAGCAGGTTGCCAGCTGGCTTTTAGAAAATCTTTCTCCGGAAGCCACTGCTGCAGTGCTATTCCGAACCAAGGCGGCCATGGCTTTGTTCGCTGAGGCCATCGAGGCCAGGGGGATGGAGGTCGAAATTACGGGATTATCGGGGTTGCTGGACCTACCCGAGGTAATCGAGTTGATTTCGGCACTAAAGGTGATTCAAAACCCGGAAGCGGGAACCCACCTAATGCGGATTCTCAGCGGACCGAAATGGCGCATCAGCCCAAGAGATTTGGCCAGCCTCTCTGGCTATGCAAAAAAGCTATCTCGAATTCGCAGTGAGGTAAACAGCGCGAGACCGGTGACAATAATCGAGGCACTTGATGAGTTCCGGCGGCCCGAAACTCAAAATTACTGTGACGTGTCCGAGACGGGTTTCCAGAGACTCAAAAATGCCGCTGAGCTTTTTGCCAAAATGCGCGGCTTTTCGTCTTTGACAATCAGTGAACTCGCCTGGGTGATCGCGCGCGAGCTGCAGATTGACATCGAGCTATTCGCTCATTCCAAGCGCAGAAATCCACTTCAGCACCTGGAGGCCTTTATTGCGAGGATTGCTGACTACGAGCAGGCGGCTCTTAGGCCAAGTCTTTCCGCCATGCTTTCGTGGCTCGATCAGGCGATGGAAAAAGAGAGCTTCGAGCTTCCCAAGTCCGGGGCAAAAAAGGGAATAGTGCAGTTGATGTCGGTCCACGCTGCCAAGGGTCTGGAATGGGATCTGGTCTGTGTTGTGGGGCTCGTGAATGGATCCTTCCCGATTCAGGGCCGTGATGCCAAAGGATGGCTGGTGGCTGGAAAGCTGCCATTTGCGCTTCGCGGCGACGCGGCCAAGCTCCCTGCTTTTAGGTTTCAACTTGCCACCACCCAACCTGAGCTCAAAGAGAGTCTCGAATCATTTCAGTCGCAGATGCGGTTGCGCTCTAATTACGAGGAGCGCCGATTGGCCTATGTGGCAATCACCAGAGCGAAACACAAGCTCTTATTGACCGCCTCGTATTACAAGCAGGGCTCGAAAAAGCCGCGCGAGCTCTCCAGCTTCTTTACTGAACTTAAGGACGCGGGGGCCCTGGAACTTCTCGGCGCCATCCCCGAAGTGCCCGAGCATAACCCGCTGGATCAAGCAAGCGAAGTCAAAATTTGGCCAACGGACCCGCTTGGAGCAAGGCGAGCCGATCTAGAAGAGGCGGCGGACCGAGTCCAAAAGGCTAAAACCTCGAGTGCTTTTGACTCGGTGGAGATTGGCCTTTTGATGGAAGAGCGAGAGCGCGCTGGCTTCCTACAGGCTGTTAGCTTTCCTGAAAGGCTCTCTGCCTCTTCGGTTGTTTCTCTTCTGAAAGATCCCGAGGATTTTGCGAAGCGATTGGCAAGACCGCTACCGAACCCATATTCCGAAGCGGCAAGCATCGGAACCAAATTTCACGCCGATTTAGAAAATGCTCTTGGTTTGGGAGTCGAGCTGGATGATGAAGATCGGAACGAGCAGGAAGCCAGGCTTGCGCTAAATTTTAAGAATTCCAGATTTAGGGATATGCCACCGTTTCTCATCGAGCAGGAAATTCATTTCCGTTTGGCTAACGTAGTAATTGTTTGCAAGATTGACGCCGTTTTTCAAAGCGATGGTGGTTATTTAGTTGTGGACTGGAAGTCAGGAAGTGCTCCAAAGAGTCAGAGTGATTTAGATTCCCGTTCCATTCAGCTGGCAATCTACCGAATCGCATTGAGCAAGCACCTCGGAATTGGAGTTGAAAAAGTGCGTGCGGCATTCTTTTTTGCCGCAGATGGCCAAGAAGTGGCTCCGCTGGAATTAATCGGAGAGCTGGAGCTGGCTTATCGGGTTGAGTTGGCTAGAAAAGCTCATCGCTCTTAGGGTCCGTTTTAGGATCTTTTTCCGAGTCAGCCGCAGCGCTTGCATCATCCTGCACCCTATCGATGTCCATCGCTACAGACTGCTCCGCTTCAGAATTCCATGCAGCCGGCTCTTTGTGAGCTAGTTCGGCTTGAGTGGCAGTCTGGCTGGGGATGCTGGTCGTATTGAGCCCAATGAAGCTGCTAGCTCGGATGTCTTTAAGGGAGCCCGCTTCAAACTGGGTTCGAAGATCTTCTATTAAATCCTCGGCTTGGGCAATCTTTTCAGGGTCGCCCTCTTGGATGCAGTGGGCTAGCCAGCTGCCGAGTTCTAGTTCCGAATAGAGTACGGCTCTTTGAGCAATATTTTCATCGGCTTTCGGGCGAAGTGCCCGGTAGTTCAAAATCGTGTCTTCAGCTGTTGAGTGAAGTGCTCCACCAATTAACCATTGAAAATCTTCGGCCGGATCCGAAACTGATAGCGAGCTCCAGTTCGTGAGACCGGTGAGGATTTGAGCCTCGACCAAAACGCTTTCCTGGTTTATTGCACCATGGATGATTGTGGGATGAAAGCGGAATAAGCCAACATCTTCTAGGGCCTGTTCCCAGCGCTGAAGCAGTGCTGAAGGAACCCTTCCGGTGTCAGCGATTCTGTCCAGCTCGGTTACTTTATTGTGCAAAATTTGAGTTGCCAGATAATCGGGAAGGCCGGCTTCAATCACTTTGGCGTTTTCCAGTGAGTGCAAGGCGGCCATGGCCTGCGCAAAGGATTTTGAGAAGGCGCCCGGTCCAAATTTTGTTAGATCCGGTTCCGAGCCTCCCAACAGGGTAAGAACTGAAATTCGGACGCCATTAGCGTCGGTAGTTTGGCCCAGGAGCTCCGGTATCTCAAAGGGCAAGTCTGAGGAAAAATTGCGAAGAACTTTTAGGACGCTGAGCTCGGTTGCCAACTCGCGCTCTCCGGCTGGGTTAGCCGGAGCCTTTAGCTCATAAGAGCTGCCCTGGTCATCCCAGAGCCTCAGCAGTTCAAGGTCAGTCTGACCTTCGGGCTTCTGAAAATGCCGAAAGTTTTTGCCGGGCACGGCATCGGCCGCTAGCGCGGCTAAAATCAAAGCTTGTCTTCCCACGGACAAAGGTTAGACAATCAAGCTGGATTCACTCGGCATCGCCACGCGCACTAAGAGGATTAGCAATGAGCTCACAGCCTTTAGCGGAGAGTATTCTCGCGGCGCTCGACGCGGATCAGGCTGCTGCGGCCATGGCTCTTCGCGGCCCAGTTTGCATAGTCGCAGGTGCCGGCAGTGGAAAAACCAGAACTGTTAGTCATCGAATCGCCTACGGAATTGCGACCGGGGTTTACGCGGCTAATCGAATTCTCGCTCTTACATATACCAACCGTGCAGCAGCTGAACTCCGGGTGCGTTTGCGCGAACTTGGAGCATCCGCGGTGCAAGTTCGAACTTTTCACTCCGCAGCCCTGAGCCAATTGCAGTTTTTTTGGCCGCAGCTCACCGAAACTTCCGCCCCAAAGCTGATTACTAATAAGCCGCAATTACTGGCTGAAGTATTGCAAGAGCACAACATCAAGCTGACTGATGCTCAGCGTCGCGAGGTGCTTGCCGAGATCGAGTGGCTCAAGTATTCGATGACCGATCCAAACGAGTATCTGGATTTGGATCGGGGCTTGATAGCGGGGCTGAATGCCAAGGTCTTTTTGAATCTCCAAAATGGCTACGAGTTGCTCAAGCAAAATCGAAAAGTGATGGATTGGGAGGATGTGCTACTACTGACCATCGGCTTATTACGCAGTGAACCCAGAATGCTCAATCACGTGCATCAGCAATTCAGATTTTTCACTGTTGATGAATATCAGGACATCTCACCATTGCAGCAAGCGCTTTTAGAAACTTGGCTTGGCGAAAGAGAAGACATCTGTGTGGTGGGGGATCCGCGCCAGACAATCTATAGCTTTGCGGGAGCCTCGAGCGATTTTCTAATGGGGTTCTCCTCTGATCACCCAGAAGCTGAGGTGTTCAATTTGGATAATAACTATCGCTCGAGTTTGGAGATTGTGACTCTGGCTAACTCGGTAGCGGTTGGTCGCAAGTTAGAGGCGGTTCGCTCTGCTGGCTCAAAACCAGAAATCAGAGCGGCAAAGTCGGCTGAAGCCCAAATTTCAGACTGCATAAGCGGTCTGACTCAGGCTTTGACCTCGGGCATGCGCCCCAAGCAGCTAGCCGTGTTATCAAGGATCAATTCGCAGCTAGAGCCAATTGAAAAAGGGTTACTAGAGCTCGGTATTCCCGTTCAAGTCAGGGGAGCTGGCCGATTCTTTAGAAGGCCTGAGGTGCTGCAGGTCATGAACGCCATTAAGGCCTTGCAACTGACTCAAAGTGATGACCCACTTTTCATTGAGCTCTCCAAAATCCTAGCCTCAATGGGTTGGCGCTCAAAGCCGGAGGTCAGCGAGAAATGGGAAGCGTTGAACTGGTTTTTCGAGGTGCTCGAGGAGGTTGGTGATGATGCCAGCCTTGAGGAGTATGTCCGGGAACTTGAGGAGCGCGAGCGATCCGGGCACGAACCAATTCGGGACGCCGTAACACTAGCGACAGTTCATGCCACAAAGGGTTTGGAATGGGATCGGGTGCATCTGATTGGAATGAATCAGGGGCTATTTCCAATTTCGCACGCCACCTCGGAATCGGAGATTGCCGAGGAAAAGCGGCTCTTTTACGTTGCGGTGACTCGGGCTCGAGACAAATTAATTATCAGCCATAACGCGGCTAAGCCAATCTCACAGTTTCTCTAAGCGGCAGCCGCAGTTTAGGTCGTGAGGCTCTTCGAAAGTAACTTCACTCTGAGATCTAAAAAACTTCGCGGTATTGAAATCTTGGGGTTTATGTGGGTTATCAATCTGGTTGACCAGCCTACTCACTGCTAGGCCGACGGCGACCAATAAGCTGGCCGAGTCCGATAGGTTTCGTTCCATAAGAGCCAATTGCGGGGCGATTTTGCCCCAGTTTTGTTGATTGGCGAGTCGATATTTCTCGATGCAGGCCAAGCAGGCGGTGGTCCCCGGCAAAATCAAAGGCGATACTTCAGCGCCGGTTTCATCAAAGATGATTGCGATGTGCGGCACATCCCTAGCCATCCAAGTTTGATAACTCTGAGGTAATACGACATCGCTTGAGATCAAAAGAGCCACATCGGTTAGCTCAAACGGTTCGCTGATTCTGGAGTGCAACTGAAGAGTTGCAGAGTTGCCCAATAAAGCCTTGGCGCCTTGGATTCTAGATTCGCCCTCTGACGAAGCTGGATATCCCAGCTCCAGAGTGTCACCTTTTTTGATTCGCTCGTGGTCGGTGGTGAAGACCGTTCCAATCCCCACCGCCGCAAGGGCTCGCATGGCAATCAGACCAACTCGATCAAACTTATTAATAAAGACTTTGGCCACGGCTCTATTTCTGAGCGCCGCAGCTGGATCCTTGGATCCGAGCAGAAACAGCCGCATGATCTCGGTGAAGCGCTGTTCAATCTGCGCCTCATCAAAACCGAAGCTTGAGGTTTTAACCAAGAGCGGTGAGATTCTCTGAATCAAGCTATTTACTTGAGCATCGGTAGCCATGGCCATCTTCGGAATCAATCGAGCCTGGTTGTCCGCAACCCCTTGCTCGAGGTAATCCAAAATTCTAAGCTGAGTTTCGTTGAGGTTTTCTAGTGGGTCGGATTGCGCTAAGCCGAATTGCCGACTGTTTGCATCAAGCCAAAGTCTCGCGAGCGCTGGATTAATTTGTATGACCATCGCTCAAGTTTGTCAAACCCTAAGAAATTTGGTTTTGAGTTTTGCACAGGCTATTCGCCGAGCAGTTTCCTTAGTTCAGAATCCATTTCGTCTCCATTACCTTTGAGTCTTTTTATGAGCTCGACGGGGTTTTGAATTTCTTCCAAAGTCGGCAATTGATCCGGATGCTGCCAGAGCGAGTCTCGCTTCTGGGCATCAAATTCACTTTCCACCAGCTGCCACATTAGCGTTGCCTCGCGCACCAATCTTGGCCTGAGCTGCAACCCCAGCAGAATTCCAAAAGTTTTCTCAGAGGCTCCTTGAGTGGCCCTTCGCCTCATGAACAGTTCGGCAATTGCATTGATTGCGGGCAGTCGCCTCGCTGCCCTTAGGCTCACCGCATCCGCCCATCCTTCAATCAATGCCAGCAGGGCCTCTATTCTTTGGAGTGCGGCATCTTGCTCTTCGGAGCGCGGAGTGATCAAGGAACCTGATTCAATGAGGTCATTCAGTGCCTGGGGGTCGCTCGGATCAATTTGTTCTGCCAAGTCTTGAATCGAATTCATGTCAATTTTCAGACCGGCGGCAAATTCCCTAACCTGCGTGGTTATTTGGTCCTTGAGCCAGCGGTTGGATTGGTAAAGACCCGAGATTGCCAATTCTCTAATCGAAAGATAGATCAAAACCTCGCTTTTTGGAGTATCAAGATCGGTCATAAACTCGGCAACATTTTGGGGAATCAGGCCCGGACGCTGTGAGATCGGGATTCCTATTTCAGTACTGGTGAGGGTTTGCGAACTGAGCCTTCCGATTGCCTGACCCAGCTGCATCGCAAAAATCATTGCGCCCGCGTTGCCCAGCATTTTTGCAGCTGGTCCCAGCATTTGCGAAAGTTCCTCGGGCAGCATTTCTCCAATATTTTCACTTAGGGCATCGGCCATGGATTTTGCTACCGGTTCCGAAAGTTCTTTGAAAATTGGCATGGCGTCTTTCACCCAGAGCGATCTGGTTAGATGCTTCGGGGATTCAGAACCGCAGAGATCGGTGACTTCTGAAAGCCACAAGCTGGCCATCTCGAAGGCTCCAGTAAGTTCGCCAACTAATCCCGGGTTTGAGTAGCCATCGGATTTAGACGCCGACTCGAGGGCTTTTTTGGTCGCCATGTCCCAGTTCACTGGCTCATTAGAGTCGCCCATCATGGCTTGCATTTGGCCAAAAGCCTTAGCTAAATCAGCTGGGTTTGCACCAATGCCCGCCATCTTGCTCAGTTGCTCTGGATCAATTTGGCCGGAAGCAAAAAGTTGCTTGAGGAATTCCTCGAACTCTTCTCGGTCTGGCTGATTAGTCAAAATTCTCCTTGGTGTCTAAAAAAACGCTACTGCGTAAACCTTCAAACCCGCTAGGAATATCCTTTTGTTCGCCCAGGGCGTTAGGTCGCTCAGGCGTTTTCTAAGCATCGCTACTTAGCATTATGGGAATGTCGTATTTCAATTCAGAGAAACCCAGGCCTCGGTTCAGCCGTTGGGGGATTGTCAGCCTTTTTGCCCTCGCGCTGGCCGGACTGAGTTTTCTACCTAGCGGCTATGTAATTGAAAGACCCGGTCAGGTTTTCAATGTAATGGGTGAAATAGATGGCAAGGATGTCATCTCCTCCAGCGATTTAGAAAGTTACCCATCGGAGTCTCGATTCGATATCACTACCGTTTCGCTTTTAGGAAATCGTGAAGCGAACCCGAACTGGATTCAAGTTCTCGCCGCTTGGGCTGACCCAGATCAACTGGTTTTGCCAATCGACCAGGTTTTTCCGCCGAACCTTTCAACCGCAGAGGTGCGAGCCGAGTCCACCTTGCAAATGGAGGTTTCACAGCAAGACGCGATTGCAGTCGCTCTTAAGCAAATGGGTTATCAAGTGCCACGCTCGCTCTACGTAAATTCGGTGATCGCAGACACTCCGGCCTCGAAAAAACTGGTCGCAGGCGACTTTGTTGTTAGTGCCCAGGGGTTAGCCATCTCGACCTTTGAGGAGCTTAAAGCCGCTATCCAGGCCACTGGCGGTGCGGAGCTATTGCTGGGTGTAGTGCGCGACGGGATCGAGCAGGAGATTGCCATTACCCCAGCCAAGCAGGGCGATTCCTTTGTAATAGGAGCCATGCTCGGCTACACCTATGACTTCCCCGCCACAATTTTATTGCAGCTAGGCGATGTGGGCGGACCATCGGGTGGCCTGATGTTCACTCTTGGCATTTTGGATTCTTTTACCCCCGATTCACTTGCAGGAAATAATCACGTAGCCGGCACCGGGACAATTTCTTCTGAGGGTCAAGTAGGTCCAATTGGTGGCATTAAGCTTAAAGTGATCGCCGCCCGAGACGCTGGTGCAACCGTATTTTTGGCTCCTAGCAAAAACTGTGAAGAGCTGATTGGCAATGTACCGAGTGGCCTGAGCGTGGCTGTCGTGAGAGACTTAACAGAAGCACTAAAGGTTTTGGACCAGGTTGCAGCCGGTACAAGCCTCCCCGAACTCAAATGCAGTAACTAGGAGAAGATAGTGACCCAGACCACACCCAGTCCCAAGCGAAGAGTTTCACCGCTTTCGATTGCGATAGGAATCTTGGCCGCGATTGTCTTTGCGCTGGTAAGCGCGGCAGGCATCTATACCGATTGGCTTTGGTTCGACCAGCTCGGTTATGTAGGGGTATTCTTCACTCAAATTTGGGCCCAGGTCATCGTGTTTTTGATTGGCTTTGTGATTATGACCGCCTTGGTTGCCCTAGGTCTAATGCTGGCCTGGCGCACCAGGCCCATTTACATAAAGATGCCATCCGAGTCACCCTTCGCGGTCTACGCGCAGATGATTGAGGGAATCCGCAAGCTCTTTATGTTTGGTGTTCCTGCGGTGATTGGTGTTTTTGGTGGATTTTTAGCCGCCGGACAGTGGCAAACCGTTGCCCTTTGGCTCAATGGCACCCAATTTGGCTATAACGATGCTCAATTCGGTTTGGATGTTGGCTTCTTTGTTTTTGACCTTCCTTTCCTAACTTTTGTTATCGGCTTTGTTTCGGGTGCAGTTTTCCTGGCAGCGCTGATCAACGTTGCCATCCACTTGCTTTACGGTGGGATTCGCTTCACTGGTAGAGAAGTCAAATTCACTAAGCCCGCTCGCATTCAGATTTCTATTTTGGTGGCAGTTTATTTGGCCATTCAGGGTCTTAGCGTTTGGCTGGATCAGTACGGAACCGTTACTTCCACTGGCAACTTGTTCACTGGCGCGAACTACACCGACGTCAATGCTGTTATCCCAGGTCTTCAGATTCTGGCGCTAATTTTGGTCGCAGTGGCCGTGACGTTTGTAGTGACAGCATTCCTAGGTCGCTGGAGGCTTGCAATTGTCTCCACTTCGGTGATGGTTGCTTCTTCTATTGTCTTGGGTGGCCTATTTCCTTGGATTGTCCAGACCTTCCAGGTGGTTCCAAACGAGCGAGCCCTTGAGAGCGAATTTTTGCAACGCAATATTGATGGAACAAGGTTGGCATACGGTCTCAGCGATGTTCAGGTTGTGAACTACGACGCCACTATCGTGGCTGAGCCCGGTGCTCTTCGCAAGGACGCTAAAACTACTGCGTCGATCAGAATTATCGACCCAGCCTTGGTGAGCGATGCTTTTAGGCAGCTAGAGCAGTATCGGCAGTACTACAGTTTTCCAAACCGCCTCCACGTTGGCCGTTACGAAATCGATGGTGAAGTTCAAGACACTGTTATCGCGGTTCGTGAACTAAACCAGGCGGGTCTTGGTGCCTCGCAGTCCTGGATCAACTCAACAATTGTTTACACACACGGCTTTGGAATTGTCGCGGCATATGGAAACAAGGTCGACACCGACGGTAAGCCGCTATTTTTCCAGTCTGGGATTCCCTCGGTTGGAGCGCTTGGCGAATTTGAACCAAGGGTTTACTTCGGAGCAAACTCTCCGCTTTACTCAATTGTTGGTGCACCGGAGGGTGCAGAGAATCTTGAGTTCGACTTCCCGGCCGGAGAAGGTGAGTCGAACGAGACCTACACCACATTCGCAGGCTCGGGTGGCCCAAATATCGGGGGCCTAGTTCCCAGAATTGCTTACGCGCTTCGATTCCAGAGCGAGCAAATCCTGCTCTCTGATGCCATTAATTCTGAGTCTCAAATTCTTTATAATCGAGACCCGGCAACACGAGTCCGGGAGGTAGCCCCTTGGCTACAGCTCGATTCCGAGGTTTATCCAGCCGTGGTGGAAGGGCGCATTAAGTGGATTATTGACGGCTACACCACGGCCAACAACTTCCCATACTCAAATATCGAGAACTTTAACCTGGCTATTTTGGACTCTGCCTCGGATACTTTCGGTGGTTCTGGAAACAATATCAACTACGTCAGAAACTCTGTTAAGGCAACGGTAGATGCCTATGACGGTTCCATTGATCTGTACGCATGGGATGAAGAAGATCCAATTCTTGAGGCTTGGATGAACGTCTTCCCAGACACGGTCAAGCCTCGCTCGGAAATGTCAGGGGATCTGATGGCGCACGTTCGTTACCCATCTGACCTATTCAAGGCTCAGCGGTCAATCCTCGGTCGGTACCACGTTACAGATGCGGGTTCGTTCTACTCTCAGCAGGACGCTTGGATGACTCCGAACGATCCAGTTGAAGGAACTGGCCTGGGAGACTTGCAGCCGCCTTATTACCTAACCCTCCAGGCACCTGGTGATGAGGAGAGTGCATTCTCCATCTACTCGACCTTTATTCCACAATCTGAAGGAGCGATAGCAAGAAACGTCCTCACCGGATATCTAATCGCTAATGCTGATGCTGGAAAGGTGTCCGGAACGGTAAATGAGAACTACGGCAAGCTGACCCTGCTAAACCTTCCTCGCGAAACTATTGTTCCGGGTCCAGGTCAAGTGCAGAACCAGTTCAACTCCGACACCGCAGTGTCTTCTCTATTGAACCTATTGCGCCAAGGATCCACCAGGGTCCTGAACGGAAACTTGTTGACGGTCCCTGTGGGTGGCGGATTGCTATATGTTCAGCCGGTCTACGTTGAGTCAACTGGTGAGACCAGCTACCCGCTCCTGCAGAAGATTCTGGTTGCCTTTGGCGATAAAATCGCCTTCGAGGACACTCTCGATGAGGCCTTAGATGTGCTTTTCGGCGGCGACTCGGGAGCTGATGCTGGAGATGGCGATGCGGGCTCAGGAGACGGTGGAACAGCTGCTCCGGATAATGGAGACAGTGTCGTGGGTGGTTCGACTGATAACCCTGCACTGAATACCGCTTTGGAACAAGCTCGAGTCGCCCTGCTAGCCAAGCAGGCAGCGCTCGCAGCCGGCGACTGGACAGCGTTTGGAGAAGCTGATCAGCGCCTAGCCAAGGCGATTGAGGATGCTATCGCAGCGTTACAATAATCTTCGATCTTCTGCTACTATTAGAGCTTCGCCGCGGGGTGGAGCAGTTCGGTAGCTCGCTGGGCTCATAACCCAGAGGTCGTAGGTTCAAATCCTGCCCCCGCAACCAAATGTGAAACCCTCCGAGATCAGTCTCGGAGGGTTTTTCTGTGGATAACTTTTTCCATCATTTGCGATTTCTCACTAGCTTGTCTGCATGAGACTGATTCTGTTTTTATCGCTTATTTCCCTTGCTGGATGCGGCTCTCCCGAGGCTGATCTAAATGATGCCCTGTCGGGCTATGCGCAATCCGCGGAGAGCGGTTACGGTTTTGATCAATACCTAATTGGCGAGGCCCTTGATTCAGCGATCCAGACTCAAGAATTGCTAGACGAATTGGGCTTAGTTTCAATGGGCCAAGCCGAATTCAAAGAGCTTGAGTTAGTTGGGGAATCTTCAGCTAGGGCCTGTATGGATTTAGGTGCAATAACCGTGGTCGACTCTTTGGGCTTGCTTGCCGATCTGCCACCAAGAGCTAATGAGTTGGCAGTCCTGATTCAATTCCAGGACATCGACCATCAATTGTTTATAAGCGGCCTCGAAGTCAGAGATGCGAAATGCTAGTCGAGTTAGCAATGCTGATGGCGGCATCCTCTTGCGATATAAATAGGGCAGCTATGGGACTGTGCGGAGGATGCCCCAATGGGAGTGCGGCTTATGCAATTTGCGCAACAGAAACTGGAGGCGCAACTGGTTCATCGAATCTCCCAGGCAGCTCCAATATCGGTCCAAAAAAACCAACTCCCATGAAGCTTTGCAATTACTACGTAAACGGATCGATTGATCAACCAACTCTTGGAATTATTAGCGCTTGGGTGCCGGTTGGTTCTCGGCTTTGCATTGGCGATGAAGTCGTCGAATACACCCCCGGGCCCTCTCGGCAGGAGCGCATCGACACTGAGATTTCGGATCGGTTCGCGGCCAGCAGTAATCTGCCTGTGGCATGGTGGGAGCCGGGCGATGAGATTGAGTATGAAGAGCTAGTTAGGTTTTTTGTGGACCCTAAAAATAAATCGGTTCCCGGCACCCTCCTTGGCGAAGCGGCAACCATTCGTTTCACTGCAACTAGAATCGTTTGGAACTTTTCCGATGGTGGGCGCGGAACTTCAGAAGCATATTCGCGAGAGTTCAAAAAGATTGGGAGCTATAAAGCTTTTGCCACCGTGCAGTACCGGGTGGATTACAAAATCGGCTCGGCCAACTGGGTGCTTTCAGCCGCAACCAGGGAGCTGAAATCCAATGTTCTGGATGTGCTGGTGGTGAAATATCCGAGGAGAACTCTTTTGGTGGGGTAGTTTAGCTAGATAGCCCGAGGTCAGAGAAAACACAGTTAGAGCCCATAAGGTCCTCAGGCTCAAGGGAAATACTTTGTCTCCTACCACGAAAGGGTTTTCATGTCGCAGTGGAACAGATCTGGCGAGTCTCAATTCAATTTCAATACACCTTATGTTTCGCCAATATTGACTCCGCAAAAAAAACCCAGGCGTTCGGTCAGGCCGCTAGCAATAGCCAGCCTCGCTCTGGCATCGGCAATGGTTGGTGGCATAGTAGCCTCATCCGCCTATACCCTCTCATACCTTTCCGTTGCGCAACCGGCTCCAGTAGTTGTGAATAATACTCAATCCGTTAACTGGGTCACCGGAGCTGCCGCCGCCGCTTCTCCTTCGGTTGTGACGCTTTCGGTAATTTCCAATTCGGGCTCTGGTTCGGGCTCCGGGGTAATCCTCACCGAGGATGGTTACATACTCACCAATGCTCACGTGGTGACCTTAGGCGGTCAGACCGAGGACGCATTTATTACAGCAAGAATGTCCAATGGTGAAGTGTTGGCCGCGGAGCTTGTAGGTTTCGACTCCGTTTATGACATAGCCGTTGTAAAGGTAATGGGCACCGGCCTAAAGCCAATAGTGTTTGCCGATTCGCAAATGCTAAATGTGGGTCAGCCCGTGATTGCAATCGGCGCGCCTCTTGGATTATCAGCGACGGTTACACAGGGCATCGTCTCAGCACTAAACCGGACGATTCAGGTGGCTAGCTCCGCGGTCGCGGAAGACCCCGGGCTACAGTTCTGGAACGGCACCGGATCTGCACCTATTTCGCTACAAGTCATTCAAACCGACGCGGCCATCAATCCCGGAAACTCGGGTGGCGCACTAGTGAATGAATTAGGGGAGCTGATCGGAATCAACGTTGCAATTGCAACAGCCGGTAATGGTGCCTCGGGTTCGATAGGTGTTGGTTTCTCAATTCCATCCAACACCGCAAGTCGAATTGCGCAAGAAATTATCGCCACCGGCTTCGCCACTCACGGGCTCCTCGGAGCAATGGTCAGGGATGCGGCGCAAGCCAACTCTTCGTTCTCAACCGGCGCACTTGTTGAAGACGTGACTTCAGGTGGAGCTGCTGAAGCAGCGGGAATCAGAAGGGGTGATATCGTGACTAAATTCAACGGCCAGAGTGTGACTTCCGCGAGTGACCTAACTGCAATGGTTCGTGCTCAGGCCGCAGGCGCGGCTGTGGATGTTGAAGTTCTTCGCTCGGGAAACCCCCGGAGCTTCCAGGTGGACCTGGGTGACGCGTCGGATCTAAACTAACGACATGTCAGATTCGAAATCATCCGGCTCCACTTTAGAAAAAGAGCAAGCCTCCACCGACTCGGGAGATCACGAGAAGTACTCCCACTATGTGAAGAAGAACAAAATCGTTGAATCGGCAGTCATGGGAAATGCCGTTGTGGCATTGTGCGGCAAGATTTGGGTGCCTTCGGGCGATCCAGTAAAGTACCCGGTTTGCCCAGACTGCAAGGCGATTTACGAGGGACTAAAACCCGGCAAAGAAGACAAAGACTAAATAAACACCGTCGGGATAACAGGTTCTCCCTTGGAGAGCCTGAGCCCGGTCGGCGGAAGTTCCGCAATTACCGTGGAGTGGTGAATCCTGGCGAGTAGAACCCCTTGAACCCCAGAGAATCGCTGCTGAATTTCGCCTTGAATCACAAATGGGACCTGAAGAGGCCTTCCAGTAAAGATCTTTTTACTTGAAACAACTTCACTTTTGGCTAAGTGGTTTTCCAGTTCACGGTACGCGTATTTCTTGCCACCTAAATTTGTTTTGGACTTGGATGTTTTGGCCACATCAACCCAGACATTGTTGTTTTTGTGGGCCACGAGCTTATAAACGAATCCAGCCGTGGGGAATCCGGACCCAGTTACCAGGCTTGTTCCGACACCGTAGGCATCCACTGGTGCAGCCGCCAGTGCGGCAATGGTGAATTCATCCAAATCGCTGGTCACGGTAATTTTTGTATCTTTCGCTCCGAGCTCATCCAAGAGCTTTCGAACCGAAACTGCGCTTGAGCCTAAATCTCCCGAGTCAATCCGCACGGCCCTGAGTTCTTTATTCGAAAGCTCAACCGCCTTGCGAACCGCTGCATCGATGTCAAAGGTGTCTACCAGCAAAGTTGTTTGATTTCCCATGGAACTTAGTTGAGCTTCAAATGCCTCCGCTTCGGTGTCGTGCAGGAGGGTGAAAGAATGAGCACTAGTGCCCATTGTCGGGATTCCAAAACTTCTCCCCGCCTCAAGATTGCTGGTGGCATCAAATCCGATTATGTACGCTGCCCTGGCTGCGGCAACCGCAGCTTGTTCGTGGGCACGTCTGCCACCCATCTCGGAGATAGAGCGACTTCCAGCGGCGTGCTTCATCCGCGCTGCAGCGGATGCCACGGCCGAGTCGTAATTCAAAATTGATAAAAATAGAGTTTCCAGCACCACTGCTTCAGCGAAACTTGCTTCCACCGTCAAAATCGGAGAGTGAGCAAAATAGAGTTCTCCTTCCTGATAACCGGAGATGCTGCCTTTGAATTCAAAATTGGCCAGCCACTTTAGAGTCGCTGCGTCGACGACCTGATTGGTTGTTAGAAACTCGATTTCCGCGGAATCAAACTTGAAGTTTTTTAGGGCGTCCAGCAGTCTCCCCGTGCCAGCAACAACCCCAAACCTTCTACCCGCAGGCAACTGCCTCGCAAAGACCTCGAAGACACATTGCCTATCGGCCTTGCCGGAGTGCAGCGCTGCCTGAACCATAGTGAGCTCGTAGCGATCGGTTAGAAGAGCGGTAGACATTACTAAAGCCTACCCAGCTGCAAAGATTGAATTGAGGTTCGCGCTCTAGACTTGACCACGTGGATCAAAGGCCTATTGGAATATTTGACTCTGGCGTCGGCGGACTTACCGTAGCCAGAGCAATCATCGACCAGCTACCGCATGAATCAATCATTTATGTGGGTGACACTCTTAATTCTCCCTATGGACCAAGGCCCATCTCTGAAGTCAGGCGTTTGGCGCTTGAGGTCATGGATGAATTGGTTGCCAAGGGGGTTAAGCTCTTGGTAATTGCTTGCAACTCGGCGTCGGCTGCAGTGCTGCGCGATGCCAGAGAGCGATATACCGAAGCCCTTGGGGTTCCTGTTATTGAGGTGATTCAGCCGGCCGTGCGCAGGGCAGTTGCTTCAAGCAAAAATCGAAGGGTTGGGGTGATTGGGACAAGTGCCACGGTGACCTCTGGAGCTTACGAAGATGCCTTTGCGGCGGCCGTGGATTTTGAAATAACCTCCGCAGCCTGCCCTTCATTTGTTGATTTTGTGGAACGCGGCATTACTTCGGGCCCTGAACTCCTTGCCGCCGCCAATGATTATCTAGCGCCAATCAAAAGTGCTGGTGTGGATACCCTGGTGCTTGGCTGCACGCACTATCCGCTTTTAAGCGCCGCGTTGCAATACGTGATGGGGGAGTCGGTGAATCTGGTTTCCTCGGATGAAGAGACCGCCTCCGATGTTTTCAGGGTCTTGACCGAACACGATATTGCGGCGAATACCCTAAGTATTGCCTCATACGAATTTTTGGCAACTGGCGACGCTACAGAGTTTGAGACTCTGGCAAAAAGATTCTTAGGACCCGAGGTTTCCGGCGTTAGGCAAATGAAACGAGAGAGCGAAAATGACTAGATCAGATGGCAGGCTGCCAGAGCAACTTAGGCCAATCACACTGGAGCGTGGCTACACCATGCACGCGGAGGGCTCCGTATTGGTTAGCTTTGGAAACACCAAGGTGCTCTGCACTGCATCTTTCACCCCCGGGGTTCCAAGGTTCAAAAAAGGAAGCGGTGAGGGGTGGGTTACCTCTGAGTACTCAATGCTCCCAAGAGCCACCAATACCAGAAACGACCGCGAAGCGGTCAAGGGCAAAATTGGCGGCCGAACCCACGAGATTTCAAGATTGATTGGCCGTTCACTGCGGGCGATTATCGATGTGAAACAGCTCGGCGAAAACACCATCGTGTTGGACTGCGATGTGATCCAGGCCGATGGTGGCACCAGAACTGCTGCTATAACCGGGGCGTTTGTTGCTCTGGCAGATGCTGTGGCGTGGGCGAAAACTCAAGGCTTTATTGCCAAATCAGCCAAGCCTCTGATCGACAGCGTTTCCGCAGTGTCGGTCGGCATCATCGATGGGGTGCCAATGACCGATTTGGCTTATGTAGAAGATGTTCGTGCCGAAACTGACATGAATGTCGTAATGACCGGCCGCGGTTTATTCGTCGAAGTTCAGGGCACCGCTGAAGCGGCACCCTTTGATAGAGACGAACTAAACGACCTGTTAGATCTGGCTAAAACCTCAACCGCTGAGCTAGCCAAGGCTCAGGTTTTGTCACTTGGCGACTCTCTGGAGCTTCGCTAAATGGAGCTGGTATTCGCAACAGGAAACAAGAACAAGGCTAAAGAAGCGCAGGAGATCCTCTTGGGCAAAATTCCCGGGCTGAATGTTCTGTCTTACTCCGGCCCGGAGCCGGTAGAAGATGGGGTTTCCTTTTTGGAAAACGCTTTGATCAAAGCCAGGGCTGCTCATGCGGCTACTGGCAAGCCGGCTTTTGCTGACGACTCTGGCATTGCGGTGGAGATTTTGGGTGGATCGCCCGGTATTTTTTCGGCGATTTGGTCTGGCACTCGCGAGGATGAAATCAATTGCAATCTGCTTTTGGCGCAGCTAAAGGACATTCACCCTGAACACCGGACCGCCGCATTCATCTGCACAATCGCCCTGGTAACCGACGGTTCTGAGATCAGCTTCACAGGTGTCTGGTCGGGGTCGGTCGCGATGGAGCCTCTCGGCAAAAATGGCCACGGCTATGACCCGGTGTTTATCCCAGAGGGTTTTTTGTTGACCTCAGCCCAACTAGAGCCAGAGGTGAAGAACACTTTGTCTCACAGGTTTTTGGCTTTGACTCAGATGGCTGATTATTTAGCCAGGTAATTGTGCCCCCAGCAGGAATCGAACCTGCGCCCCCGCCTCCGGAGGGCGGTGCTCTATCCCCTGAGCTATGGGGGCTAGGGAGTTGCAAGCTTATCAGCGCTTATCTTTGGCCAATGGCTTGGTGCTGGACTCTAAATCTCAAGCACCCTTAAAAGTAAAAGCATGTTTGAGTCCAAGTTGCCGGGTGGCGGACCTGCCGGTGATGAAGAGGGCGAGCTCAAGCACCGGGTCGGATTATTGGGAAGGTATGCTTGGTTGACGCCAGCAAGCCCCTAGTGGGAAACCAAGTTACCCGGGAATTAAGATGACACCAGAACAGCTATCCGCTTCAATTCTGGCTGCGCTTAGAACCTTGATGCAGCAGGGTCAGTTGCAACTAGTAGAGCTTCCCGATTTGGTGAATGTCGAGCGTCCGAAAAATCGGGACCACGGTGACTGGGCCACCAATGTGGCCATGCAGCTCTCCGGAAAATTTGGGGTAAAGCCGCTCGAATTTGCAGAGCGGCTGCGGGCTGAGCTCATGAATGCCGAAGGCGTTGAAAAAGTAGATATTGCTGGTCCTGGTTTCATAAATGTTTTTGTATCAGATGCTGCTGCCGGGGCATTGGCTAAGGTAATTGTTGAAGCTGGTAAGACCTATGGCAGGGGAAGCGAGCTATCGGGGGTGAAGCTAAACCTTGAGTTTGTCTCAGCAAACCCAACCGGCCCGATCCACCTTGGCGGAACCCGTTGGGCAGCGGTTGGGGATTCACTCGCCAGGGTTCTTGCTTTTGCCGGTGCCGAGGTGACTCGCGAATATTATTTCAATGACCACGGTGCTCAGGTGGATCGATTTGCCAGATCGCTTTTGGCAAGCGCTCGAGGTCTTGAAGCGCCGGAAGACGGATACTCGGGTGCCTACATTGCCGAGATTGCTCAGCGAGTTTTGGCTGAGACGGCCGAGGATATCCTGGCGCTAGATGATGGCTTAGCCCAAGAGAAATTCAGGGTTGCCGGCGTGGATCTAATGTTTGGGCAAATCAGAGAATCGCTGCACCATTTTGGTGTCGATTTCGATGTCTTTTTTCACGAGAACTCACTTTATGAATCGAAGGCGGTTGAGAAGTCTTTGACCAAGCTCACTGAGCTTGGTCACACCTTTGAGGCCGAAGGGGCCATTTGGCTTAGAAGCACGACTTTTGGCGATGATAGAGATCGCGTTGTTATTAAATCTGATGGTGATGCCGCGTATATTGCCGGAGACATCGCTTATTACCAAGATAAGCGTTCTCGTGGCTTTGATCGCTGCATTTACATGCTGGGAGCCGATCACCACGGCTATGTCCCAAGGATGATGGCGCTTTGCGCAGCCTTTGGCGACACCCCGGGTGTCAACATGGAAATTCTTATTGGCCAGTTGGTCTCTTTGGTGAGAGACGGCGAGCCGGTTCGCATGTCTAAGCGAGCCGGAAACGTTGTGACCATGGAGGATCTGGTTGAAGCAGTTGGGGTGGATGCCGCAAGGTATGCGCTTGCAAGATCTTCAATCAACTCGACTTTGGACATTGATATCGAGCAGCTTTCGAAAAAGACCAATGACAACCCGGTGTTTTATGTGCAGTATGCGCATGCCAGGACCAAGCAGGTCTCTAAAAATGCAGCAGCTCTCGGTGTGGATCTAAGCGAATTCGACCCGAGTCTGCTTTCGCATCCATCCGAGGCCGAGCTGATTTCTAAACTAAGCGAGTTTCCAAGGCTTGTGGCTCAGGCTGCCGAGTTCCGTGAGCCGCACCGAGTAGCCAGATTTATCGAAGAGGTGGCCGGTAGTTACCACCGTTTCTACGACAATTGCCGAGTCACTCCAATGAGTGAAAACCCGGTTGATTCGGTGCACCGCACCAGGTTATGGCTAAATAATGCCGCGACGGTGGTTTTGGCCAATGGCCTCGAGCTTTTGGGCGTCAGCGCCCCTGAGAGGATGTAGTAAATGAAGAACCCCCTCGCCCCAGATTGGCTCCAAGAGCCAAAAGATCTCAATGTTCTCGATCCAAGAATTTGGCCAAGGACTGCAGTTCGTAATCCCCATGGTGAACTCACCTTGGGTGGAATCGGGGTCGGGGAGCTGGTCCGTAAGCACGGCTCCCCAATTTATGTGGTGGATCAAGAGGAGTTTGAGGCTCGGCTTTTGATGGTCAGACGAGCCTTTAACGATGCGGCTTCGAAGATTGGCAGCACCAGCAAGATTTACTATGCCTCAAAATCGCTTTTGACAACCGATGTTGTGCGCTGGGTGGATGCAGCCGGTTTATCAATAGATGTTTCAACCGGCGGGGAGCTTGCTATTGCGTTGGCAGCAGGGATTCCCGGTGAGCGCATTGGTATGAACGGTAATAACAAGTCTCTGGTTGAAATTGGGCGGGCGATTTCAGCGGATGTCGGTGCAATTGTGATTGATTCGGAGCTTGAGATTGAACGCATCGCGTCTGTTGCAGGAGCCCAAGACAAGGTCCAAGCTGTCAGACTCAGGGTTAATTCCGGTGTCCATGCCAACACTCATGAGTACTTAGCTACAGCTCGGGAAGACCAAAAATTTGGGATTGCGCTTTCAGATGTGCCAGATTTGGTGCAGAAAATTCGCTCCCACTCTCATCTAAAGTTCCTGGGGCTACACAGTCATATTGGCTCGCAGATTTTTATTGTGGATGGTTTTGTGGCGGCGGCCGAGCGGCTCTTGGATGTCTACCCTCAGTTGCTAGTTGATGGCGAGGTTCCTGAAATCAACCTTGGGGGTGGTTTTGGCATCAGTTACCACAGAGCCGAACACCCCATGGAGCTTTCTGAGCTTGCCTCGAGAATTGCCAGTGCGGTAGAGGCCAGGTGCCAAAAGCTCGGCATATCAGTGCCCAAGCTTGCTTTTGAGCCCGGTCGAATAATCTCTGGACCCACCGGGGTGACGATTTACTCTGTGGGCACCATTAAGGATGTCTTGGTTACGGACGCCGGTGCATCGGCGGTCAGAAAATACGTGAGTGTTGATGGCGGCATGAGCGATAACGCTCGCTCCGCACTATACGAGGCGGAGTATTCGGCGAGTATTGCCTCGAGAAAATCGGCTGCAACCGGCGCGCTTAGTCGGGTGGTGGGTAAGCACTGCGAGTCTGGCGATATTGTGGTGCGAAATGATTACTTACCCTCAGATATAGCTGTTAATGACTTATTGGCGGTTCCTGCCACTGGCGCCTACTGCTTTTCGCTATCTTCTAACTACAACTTTGTTCCTAGACCCGCCGTGGTCGCAGTGAAAGCTGGAGCCAGCCACCTATTGGTTCGCGCGGAAACTGAGCAAGACTTACTGAGTCGGGATGCCGGCTATCAACCCGAAAAGGCTTAGAAAATGCAAAGCGCATACCGACCCATCCGCCTTGCCCTATTGGGTGCTGGTTCTGTCGGCTCTCAGGTAGCAAGGCTTCTAGAAGAAAATGGCCCCGAGTTGGCCTTGCGGGTCGGGGCACCCCTGGAGCTTTCTGGAATCGCTGTTCGAAACCTCGATGCGAAGCGCAATGCCGATCTACCTCAAGAACTCTTAACAACTGACGCCGAATCTTTGATTCTGGGGTCGGACATAGTTATCGAGTTGATTGGCGGAATCGAGCCAGCCAAGTCATTAATTACCTTGGCGCTGAATTCAGGTGCCGATGTCATTACGGCGAATAAGGCACTGATGGCCGCTCATGGCCCGGAGTTGTTAGATCTTGCGCACCAGCTTGGAGCGCAGCTTTACTACGAGGCCGCCGTTGCCGGGGCTATTCCAATCATTCGACCCTTGCGGGAGTCATTGGCCGGGGACAAGGTGAACCGCGTGATGGGGATTGTCAATGGAACCACTAACTTTATTTTGGATCGTATGGAATCCACCGGGGCAAACTTCTCTGACGCTCTGGCCGAGGCAACTGATTTGGGCTACGCCGAAGCCGATCCAACCGCCGACATAGAGGGCTTTGACGCGGCCAGCAAAGCAGCGATTCTCGCCTCTTTGGCTTTTCATTGCGAAGTGCCAGTTGAGTCGGTTTACCGAGAGGGCATTAGCTCGGTTACGGCTATGCAAATCGAGACCGCTCGAGAGTCCGGTTATTGCGTGAAGCTCTTGGCAATCTGCGAGAGAATTGAGCAGGATGGCCGAAGCGGAGTCGTGGCTCGAGTCCATCCGACACTTATCCCGCTAACCCACCCATTGGCCGCTGTTCGCGGAGCTTATAACGCAGTCTTTGTGGAAGCCGAGTCTGCTGGGCAACTAATGTTCTATGGTGCGGGGGCTGGAGGCCCGGAGACCGCTTCGGCAGTCTTAGGTGATTTGGTTTCAGCGGCAAAGCGCCACATTGCGGGAGGCCCTGGTCTGGCAGATTCAGTTCATGCCAATCTGGAGATTCTGCCAGTTCAGTTTGTGACCACTAGATTCCAGATCACCCTGCAGGTGCAGGACTTGCCTGGCGTGTTAGCCGCGGTTGCATCGGTGTTCGCACTGAATGGAGTGAGCGTAGAGACGGTGTCTCAGTCAACTTCAGGCATGAGTGGAGCGGCGCTTCTTACCGTGATGACCCACCGAGCTCTCGAATCCGACCTAGAACGGGTCGTACTCAAACTGAGAGAAAGTGATGCGGTACAGAATGTCAACTCTGTGATCCGCGTGGAAGGCGTGTAATGGCTCATCAATGGCGAGGAGTCATCCGAGAGTATTTTGACAGGCTCCCCTTCAAGGAGGGCGATCCAATCATCACTCTGGGTGAAGGCGGAACCCCGCTGATTATTGCACCGGCGCTCGCAAAACTATTGGATGTGGGCCAGGTACACCTGAAATTTGAGGGAATGAACCCAACCGGTTCATTTAAAGACCGCGGTATGACCACCGCTGTCTCCAAGGCTGCGCTCCATGGAGCGAAGGCAGTGATCGCGGCTTCCACCGGCAATACCTCAGCTGCGGCGGCGGCTTATGCGGTGGCAGCCGGAATGCAGTCGGTGGTGTTGGTGCCAGCCGGAAAGATTTCTTGGGGAAAGTTATCCCAGGCCGTTGCGCATAAGGCTCAGATTCTGCAGGTCAAGGGAAACTTCGATGACTGCCTTCGCTTAGCTCGTGAACTGAGTGAGAGCTACCCGGTGTTTTTGGTTAATTCAGTAAATCCGGATCGGCTTCAGGGTCAAAAGACTGCAGCTTTTGAGGTGTTCGATGCTCTTGGGTATGCTCCCGATTTGCACGCCATGCCACTTGGTAATGCGGGCAACATTTCGGCTTACCATTTGGGATATAAAGAGGAAAGGGAGATCGGTAGGATTTCCCAAATGCCAAAGCTGTGGGGAATCCAAGCGGCGGGTGCCGCTCCTTTTATTCAAGGCTCTCCAGTTCTAAAACCAGAAACAATCGCCACCGCTATCAGGATTGGAAATCCGGCATCTTGGGATTTGGCCCAGGCCGCCAAGACTGAAACCGACGGTGCCTTTGGTTCGGTCACGGACAAAGAGATCTTGTGGATGCACCGATTCTTATCCCAAGAAACGGGTGTCTTTGTTGAACCCTCGAGTGCCGCAGGCGCCTCCGGTTTGTATAAGGCTTTCCTGCAGGGCACTTTGCCAAAGGTGGACAACATAGTTATAACCGTCACGGGTCACGGGCTCAAGGATCCAGATTGGGCACTAAAGACCGAAGCGGGCAAAAAGATTAAGCCCAAAAAGGTTGTAGCGCAGGCAACCTCGGTGGCAGAAATTCTAGGGCTGGAGAAAAATAAGTGAGCAAATTTCTAGTCAAGGTCCCGGCCACCAGCGCAAACCTGGGTCCCGGGTTTGACACTTTGGGCATGGCACTTTCTTTTTATGACACTTACGAACTGGAGGTTATTGCCGACGGCCTCAAGATTGGGGTTTTGGGGGAGGGCGCTTTGGATATCCCCACTGACGCAACGAACCTGATTTATTCATCGATAAAGCATGTCTTTGATGCGCTGGGAAAAGCCGTTCCGGCAGTCTCCATAATCTGCCACAACTCGATTCCGCACGGCCGCGGGATGGGCTCCTCGGGCGCAGCGGTAGCGGGGGGAGTAATGCTTGCCGCAGCCCTAGTCAAAGATGAAATCGAGCTATCCGAGCAACAGCTTTTAGAGTTTGCAACCCAGATCGAGGGGCATCCCGATAACGTGGCACCAGCCTTATTCGGAGGGCTAACGATTGCTTGGGTTGACCAGGATGGTCCGCGCCATAAGAAACTAACCGTTCACCGCGGAGTCTCCCCATTGGTCTTGGTGCCTGCCAATCAAATGTCGACGAAGTTGGCCAGGAGCCTGCAGCCCGATTCGGTTCCTTATGACGATGCCGTTTTCAATGTTTCCCGTTCGGCGCTCTTGGTAGCCGCGCTGGTGCAGAGTCCGGAGTTACTACTTGCAGCAACCGAGGATAGATTGCACCAAACTTATCGAGCTAGTGCGATGCCAGAGACTAGCGATTTGATCAGCCAGCTTCGCGCACTTGGTCACCCTGCAGTTGTCTCAGGGGCAGGGCCTTCGGTTCTGGTTTTAGAGGATGACCCCAAAAAGCGCCTTGAGGCAATTAAATTTGTCGCGGAGAAGTTTTCCACATGGCGAGCCCTAACTCTTGCTGTTGACTATAAAGGTGCTAGTGTTGAAACGCAGCATGGATCAGGCAGCTAAAAGCCCCACTGCATTTATCTCGAAATTCTTTATAAACGGCCCCAAGCGCCGCGTAGAAATGAGCAATCAAACAAATGGATGAAATCCAACAAGACAAGCCTGTAAAGCGCGCAAGACGCGCCACTAGTTCTTCGGCTTCAAAAGAATCAACAACCGAAACAAAATCAGCACCTGAACCCAAGGTGGAAACTCCTCAGGCTTCAGAGTCAAAGCCAGCGGCTCGCCGCCGCCCAGCCAAAAAGGCTGAGGGCGCCGAAGTGACCGACAAGGCTGAGGCTTCGAATGCCTCTGAGGTCTCGGAAAAGTCCGAAGCGCCAGCCAGGCGAGGCAGACAAAGCCCGCAAAAAGCGGACTCAAATAAAATCGATGGTGGCTCGGAAAACTCCGATAAGTCAGAGAAGTCCGAAGCGCCAGCCAGGCGCGAACGACAGGGCTCCGAATCTAACCGCAACGACTCGAACAAGTCAGACTCAAATAAGAACGATGGCGGTTCTGAGAAGTCCGAGGGCCGCGAGGACCGCGAGACTCGCAGCACAGACCGCGATAATTCTCGCAACGATCGTGACGATGACCGTCGCGGTGGTCGCTCCTCGTCGAATAACAGCAACAACCGTCGCGGTCGTTACCGCGATCGTGACCGCCGTGGCCGCCCAGCTGGCCAGGATGAGCAAGAGCCAGAAATATCCGAGGATGATGTCCTAGTACCGGTCGCAGGAATCTTAGATGTGCTGGAGAACTACGCGTTCTTGCGCACCTCGGGTTACCTTCCAGGGCCAAACGATGTTTATGTGTCTTTGGGTCAGGTCAAAAAATACGGCATGCGCAAAGGTGACGCCATTATTGGCTCAATCCGCCAGCCCCGGGATGGCGAGAGCCTGAACCAACGTCAGAAGTTCAATGCCCTAGTGAAGGTCGAGTCGGTAAACGGCCAGACTCTTGAAGAAGCGGCCAATCGCGTTGAGTTTGGCAAGTTGACCCCTTTGTATCCAGACACTCGATTGCGGCTAGAGACAGATACCAAGCGACTTTCCACAAGAATTATCGATCTTGTGGCTCCAATTGGTAAGGGCCAGCGCGGTCTAATTGTTTCGCCACCAAAGGCCGGTAAGACCTTGGTGCTGCAGGCAATCGCGAATGCAATCTCCACAAACAACCCAGAGGTTCACCTGATGGTTGTCTTGGTTGACGAGCGCCCTGAAGAAGTTACCGACATGCAGCGCACCGTCAAGGGCGAGGTTATTGCGTCCACCTTCGACCGCCCTGCAGAGGACCACACCACCGTTGCAGAATTGGCAATTGAGCGTGCTAAGCGTTTGGTTGAGCTTGGCCACGATGTGGTTGTGCTTTTGGATTCGATCACCCGTTTGGGTCGTGCCTACAACCTAAGTGCGCCACCTTCGGGCCGGATCCTTTCCGGTGGTGTCGATTCTGCCGCCCTATACCCACCAAAGCGCTTCTTTGGAGCGGCTCGAAACATCGAGTTCGGTGGTTCGTTGACTATCTTGGCAACCGCTTTGGTTGAAACCGGATCCAAGATGGATGAGGTTATTTTCGAGGAGTTCAAGGGAACTGGAAACATGGAACTGCGGTTATCTCGCCAGCTGGCCGATAAGCGAATCTTCCCCGCCGTTGACATCAACGGTTCTGGAACTCGCCGCGAAGAGATGCTAATGAGTCAGCAGGAGACCAAGATTATTTGGAAGCTTCGCCGCGCCCTAGCTGGTTTGGACCAGCAACAGGCTTTGGAGCTTGTGCTATCTCGACTCAGGGACACGGCTTCAAACGTTGAATTCTTGCTAAAGCTTGAGAAGTCAATGCCGGTGCCTTCAGAGTCAGACTCGGAGTAATTTTGTTAGATTCGCTTGCAGGTCTTCGGGCTGAGCACGCGAAGTTGCAGGAGCAACTCAGCGACTCAGCGATTCATGGCAATCCAGCACTTGCCAAAAAGCTGAATCGTCGCTACGCCGAACTCTCAGCAATGATGTTGGCAGAGGCGAATGCCCTTCAACTAACCGATGATTTGGCAGCAGTCAAAGAATTAGCGAAAGAAGACGAGGCCTTTGCCGAGGAGCTCCCCCTAATAGAGCAGCAACTGCACGAGGCTCAGGAAAAACTCAAACGCCTGTTGATTCCGCGTGATCCAGATGATGGCAGAGATGTCATTATGGAGATCAAAGCCGGTGAGGGCGGAGCAGAATCGGCGCTGTTCGCCGGCGACCTATTGCGGATGTATTTGCACTATGCAACATCTAAGGGTTGGAAAACCGAGATTCTTGATCGCACTGAGAGTGATCTTGGCGGAATCAAAGACGTCCAGATTGCCCTAAAGTCCAATTCCACCGACCCTTCTCAGGGGGTTTGGGCGCACCTGAAGTATGAGGGTGGCGTTCATCGGGTCCAGCGAGTTCCAGTCACTGAAACTCAGGGTCGGATTCACACCTCAGCAGCGGGAGTGTTGGTATTTCCAGAGGTTGATGCCCCCGAAGAAGTCGAGATTTCGCAAAATGATCTTCGCATTGACGTGTTTCGCTCCTCTGGCCCTGGCGGTCAGTCGGTAAATACCACCGACTCCGCAGTCCGCATCACTCACTTGCCAACCGGCATTGTGGTCTCGATGCAGAATGAGAAGTCGCAGTTGCAAAACCGCGAGGCTGGTATGCGAGTGCTTCGCGCTCGCATCTTGGCTGCCCAGCAGGAGGCTGCTGATGCGGAGGCATCGGCTGCCAGGAGGTCCCAGGTTCGAAGCGTGGACCGTTCTGAGCGGATCCGAACCTATAACTTTCCAGAGAACCGGATTGCTGATCACCGCACCGGGTACAAGTCCTATAACTTGGATCAAGTCATGGATGGTGCGCTTGAACCAATTGTAATTTCTGCCATCAAGATGGATGAAGAAGCCCGCCTGCAAGCGCTATCCGGTGAATAATGCTCATCCAAGATGCCCTCAATCAAGCAACGATAACTCTCACTAAAGCCGGCGTAATTAGCCCAGCGGTTGACGCGCAATGGCTTATGGCGCATGTAAAGAAAATTGGTAGGGGAGACCTTGGAGTCTTAATTGCCGTTCAACAGGATTTACCAGAAGAGCACGAAACTTTGTTTTTCGAGCTCATCGCTATTCGGGCAAAGCGAATCCCGTTGCAGCACATAACCGGGGTATCGGGCTTTAGGGCACTGGAACTTCAGGTTGGCAAAGGGGTTTTTATCCCTCGCCCTGAAACCGAGATGGTCGTGCAATATGCGATTGATTTTTTGAGCACACTGCCGCAAGGTGGAAAGGCAATTGACCTTGGTACCGGCTCCGGGGCAATTGCCTTGGCTATGGCTACCGAGGTGCCAAACATTCAGGTTACGGCGGTAGAGCTCTCCGAGGATGCTGCTTTTTTTGCCCGTAAAAATATTGCCAAGTATGCTCCAGAAATCAGATTATTGATTGGGCCAATGGCCGAAGTGTGCGCCAAGCTCGAGACAGATTTTGATGTTCTGATTTCTAACCCTCCTTACATCCCAACCGCGGCTATTCCTGTTGACCCAGAGGTTCGAGACCACGACCCCGAACTTGCGCTTTACGGTGGAGTGGATGGGCTGGATGTGATTCGACAGATTTCCGAAATTGGCTTGCGAATCTTGAGGCCTGGGGGCTTTTTGGTTTTGGAGCACGCTGATGGTCAATGCGAATTGGTGCGTGAATTACTATTGAGCGCAGGCTGGCGATTAGTGTCGCCTCATAAGGATGCTAATTTCAGATTTCGCACCGTGACTGCGGTGCGATAGGAGGCAATGGTGCAGCGCATTTACGACTGCTCGGTAGACACCGACCTGCTTTCTGGTTTTCGCCAGGCCAAAGTTGCTCTTGGCAGGGGCGAGCTTGCGGTCATTCCAACCGACACCCTTTACGGCCTTGCCGCCGATGCCTTTAATGTCAAAGCGGTTGAATTACTTCTAAGCACCAAGGGCCGTGACAGGAGCTCGCCGCCGCCGGTTCTGATTCCCAAAATAGAGACGCTATCGGCATTGGCGGCAGACTTGCCTCTGGTGGCCAATCAGCTGGCAGCAAAGTTTTGGCCCGGCGCTCTCACCATGATTTTGAAGTCTCAGGCATCGCTTTCTTGGGATCTTGGAGAAACTAAGGGCACCGTCGCGCTCAGGATGCCAGACCACAAGATCACGTTAGCCCTGCTGGAGGACGTGGGTCCTCTCGCTGTCTCGAGTGCGAATCTCTTTGGCCACCCGGCCTCCACCAATGCACAGGAGGCTTATCAATATTTCACAGACAAGGTCCCGGTTTACCTGAATGCCGGTCCATCGCCGATAGGTAAACCTTCGACCATCTTGGATCTAACTCAGGTAAGAGACGGAGAGCCGATTCGAGTGATGCGTCAAGGCTCTATCTCCCTAGAGGCAATCCGCGAGGTCATCGGAGATATCGAGCTCGAGGTCGACTAATGAGGGCCTATTTGTTGGTAGCGCTCATCACAGCTTTGGTGACGTATTTGGCTACCTGGGGTGTTCGGCTCTTCGCCAAGAAATTCAATATTCAACCAGCAATTCGAGAGCGTGACTCCCACAAGGCGCCCACGCCAAGAATTGGCGGGCTGGGAATGTTCATTGGCCTGATTGCGGGATTAGGTGCGGCTGGTAGCTTCGGGTGGTTTGAATCAATCTTTTTAAACCCTGGGCCGATTTGGGCGCTTCTCGGTGCTAGCAGTGTGATTATCTTGGTTGGCCTTTTGGATGATCTGATCGATCTGGACTGGACTGCCAAAATGGGTGGGCAGATGGTGGCTGGTTGGATTTTGGCATCCTCTGGGGTGCAGATAGTGTCGCTTCCGATTGGCGGTCTGACGGTTGGAAGTTTTGGTGTATCGCTAGCCATAACGGTCTTCGTGGTCGTGCTTGTGATGAACGCGGTGAACTTTATCGACGGTCTCGATGGATTGGCTACAGGAGTTGTCGCAATCGGAACTCTGGCATTTTTCATTTACAGCTACCTTCTGGCCCAACAGTCGACACCAACAAACTTTTTCTCTACTGCAGGTCTTATTTCCGCGATCGTGCTTGGTATGACCGGGGGTTTTATCTTTCACAACTGGCGTCCGGCCAGGATTTTTATGGGCGATTCCGGTGCCATGCTGCTTGGTCTCTTGATGGCCGCCTCGGCTATTACTGTCACAGGCTCGATTGACCCTGCGACCGTCACTCGGAATGACCTTTTGCCCTCCTTGATTCCACTGATTCTGCCGGTCTTTATTTTGCTTTTGCCGCTTCTGGACTTGTTGTTAGCAGTGTTGCGTAGGCTCAGCCGCGGCCAGTCACCATTTGCGGCAGATCGTGAACACCTGCATCATCAACTTCAGGACTTGGGGCATTCGCACCAGGGGGCCGTCCTGGTGTTCTATCATTGGACCGCCCTGGTATCTACAACATTGTTGTTGTTTTTCTGGTTTGATCTCGCTCCTGTGATGGTGATTTTTGGAGCTTGGCTAATCTTGGTGCTAGTTCACACTTACTGGCCAGCTTTCAAACAGTCCCGCAAATTCAGAAAGGCAACAAATGAAAAATAGCCCCGACGCAATGTTTCGCAAGGCGCTTATTCTGACATCTGCGCTAGTAGGACTCATCGCCTTGCTCGGAATGGGAATCGGCTATTTGGTGGTGGGAAGCATTGCAATCCCGTCGGCCTTGATTGGCTCGGCAATCGCTTTAGTTTTCTCCAGTGTGACGATTTTGAGTATTTGGTTTGGTTCAAAGCTTGGCCTCAATGGGTTTTTCGCTCTTTTAATGGGCGGCTGGCTGATAAAAATAGTGGTCTTTGCTTTGGTACTCAGTGTCTTAAGCGGAGCTGATTTTATCTCTGGACCAGTGCTGTTTTTGGCAGTGGTGGCCTCTGTGCTAGGAACTCTAGCCATCGAGAGTTGGGTAGTGCTGCGCTCTAGATTGCAAACAATCGGAGAAAGCAGACAAATTTAGCTGAACCGGGCAAATTCGCCTGTAGTCTCTTATAAACTTTCTAAGATTCCAAGACCATAGCTGCGCAGATTTGCTACGCACCCGATTTAGGAGAACGAAGCTGTTTAGATCGCTAACCTTTATCGCTGCTGAGGACGCTGTTTACAAGCCCCCCACGATTTTTGAGTTCTATCCTGAGATAGTTGCATTCGAGGGCACTATTTTCGCGATTAACCGAATCATGATGATTCGTTTAATTGTGATGGTTTTGCTAATTATTATATTTTTGCTGTGGACCCGGAAGTTCAATCAGGCGGTGAAAACCGGCAATGTTGTCCCGGGGCGCTTCCAGGTGTTGGGCGAGATGGCGTTGAACTTTGTTCGAACCTCAATAGCTCATAATCAGCTCGGAGAGAAGGACGGCGAGAGATTCTTGCCGCTTTTGACCACTATGTTCTTCATGGTTCTCGGGATGAACATAACCGGAGTTATTCCCTTTGCAAACATTGCGGGATCATCCGTGATCGGCGTCCCGCTGGTGCTGGGCGCGGCGGCTTACGTGACTTTTATTTATGCTGGAATTCGAAAGCACGGTGGAAGATTTTTCCAGTATTCGCTTTTCCCGGCCGGTGTCCCAAAGGTTTTCTACATCTTGGTTACGCCAATTGAATTTCTTTCAACCTTCATTCTTCGTCCGGTGACTCTGGTTCTGCGTCTTCTAATGAATATGATTGCGGGACACCTGCTTCTAGTTCTTTGCTTCTCAGCAACCAACTTTTTTGTGTTCGAGACCGAAGGACTCTTCAGGCTCTTCGGAGCGGGTACATTGATATTCGGGTTCGCTTTCACCCTGTTCGAAATTTTGATTTCGGTTCTTCAGGCTTACGTATTTACACTTCTGACCACTGTCTACATTCAGTTGGCATTGGCAGACGAACACTAATTCGGCAACCGTCGAAGATAACCCCACGGAAGGAAATCAAGTGGACTCAGTAAACATTGCCGAAATAACCGGCAACATCGCAGTAATTGGTTACGGTATCGCAGCAATCGGTCCAGGTATCGGTGTAGGAATGGTTGTTTCTAAGACCATTGAGTCAATCGCCCGCCAGCCAGAACTTGCGGGTCGTCTGCAGGTCACCATGTGGCTTGGTATTGCATTCGTCGAGGCTCTAGCCCTTATTGGTCTAGCTGCCGGGTTCATCTTCGTCTAAGGCTGACTCGATGATTTCAAGGATTCTTGCAGCGGTTGCGGAGGAGGGTGCTGAAGCACCCAATCCGCTACTGCCTGCTAGTTATGACATCCTCTGGTCATCGGTTGTCTTTGTTGTTCTACTGACATTCTTTTGGTTCAAGGTTCTGCCTGGATTCAAAAAGATGCTCGATGAGCGTGCCAAGGCGATTGAGGGCCGGTTAGCTGATGCTGAAGCAGCCCAGGCTGCCGCAGAGGAGCGAACCCTGGCCGTTGAAGCGGAGCAGGCTAAGTTGCGCTCTGAGTCTTCGTCAATTCGCGAGGAGGCTAGGGCCGAAGGCGCAGCCATTCTCGCTGAGATGAAGGCCCAGGCTGTTGCGGATTCCGAGCGATTAGCACTTCAAGCAAAAACCTCTCTAGAAGCGGAGCGCGATAGCGCGGTGATAGCCCTTCGTGCTGAGATCGGCGGACTAGCAATCGATTTGGCTTCGAGAATTGTCTCGGCAAAACTGCAAGAAGACGCGATAGCCAACAAGGTCGTCGATGATTTCATTTCAGAACTAGAGGGTAAGAAGGCGTAGGTCCAATTGGCTTCCAGCACTAGAGCATCCAAAATAGCGGCAGAGCAGGCGCTCGCCGAAATTGGTAGCACCAATCTCACTAATGCGGCGGAACTGTTTGCCGCCGCAAACGCTTTGCAGCTTTCCAAGCAATTGCGTTTGTTGCTCTCGGATTCTTCCTCCGAGGCCAAAGCCAAAGATGAGATTGCTACCAAGGTTTTTGGTCCAAAGGTTTCTAAGGATTCCTTGGCTCTGATTATTGTGCTTGCGAAGTTGCGATGGTCAAAGACCCGGGACCTTCCAGCGGCTTTGGAGGAGCTTGGAGTTCGGGTAATAGCCCAGAACGCGAAGTCGATCGAAGCCCTACAAGCGGAGATCTTTCAGGTTCAGCAGCTAGTCTCCTCAGATCCGGACCTAGAGCTTGCCCTTGCCAACAGCCGAGCAACAGTTCTGCAAAAGCAGAATTTGATTTTGGCTCTAACCAAAGGGAAAATTGGGGAGAGCACTCAGGCTCTGGTGCAGCAAGGTTTAGAGTCAAAAAGTTTCAAGCGCTACGCCGATGTTCTAGAGCAGTTCAGTAAGTGGTTAGCCCGCTTTGCGGGCGAGTCGGTAGCTCATATCAGGGTTGCTCGTGAGCTGAGCGGCGATCAGCTAGAGCGTTTGGGCGAAGCACTTTCGAAAAACTTTGGCAAAAAGCTCCAGCTCAATATAGAGCTGGACAATCAAGTTGTTGGCGGTATTCACATAGTGGTGAATGGCGTCGTGATAGACCAAACCGTTGTAGCCAAACTAAATCAAGCAAGACTGCAACTGTCTTGAAATCAAAAACTACTAAGAAGCAGAGGAACCAATGTCAGAGCTAAAGATCAGCCCGAATGAGATTCGGGATGCGCTGAAGGACTTCGTTTCGTCTTATTCCCCAAAGGGGTCGGACAAGCAAGAGGTCGGCTACGTTATTGACGGCGCCGACGGTATTGCACACGTCGAGGGACTTCCGGGGGCCATGGCCAATGAGCTACTGCGCTTTGCAGATGGCACATTGGGTCTCGCACTGAACCTTGACGAGCGTGAGATTGGCGTTGTTGTGCTGGGCGAGTTCGCTCAGATTGAAGAGGGCATGGAGGTCTATCGAACCGGAGAGGTTCTCTCGGTTCCAGTAGGCGATGGCTTCATGGGTCGCGTAGTCGACCCACTGGGTAAGCCAATCGATGGTCTAGGCGAGATCAAGAGCGAGGGAACCAGAGCTTTGGAGCTTCAGGCTCCGGGGGTAATGGACCGCAAGAGTGTTCACGAGCCACTTCAGACCGGCATCAAGGCGATTGACGCCATGATTCCGGTTGGCCGCGGTCAGCGCCAGCTCATCATTGGTGACCGTCAGACTGGCAAGACCGCAATTGCGGTTGACGCAATCATTAATCAGCGCGCAAACTGGGAATCGGGCGATGTTAACAAGCAGGTTCGCTGCATCTATGTTGCTATTGGGCAGAAGGGTTCCACCATCGCGGGCGTGAAGGTTGCTTTGGAAGAAGCAGGAGCTATGGAGTACACCACTATTGTGGCTTCTCCTGCATCAGACCCGGCCGGCTTCAAGTACCTAGCCCCCTACACCGGAAGCGCTATTGGACAGCACTGGATGTATGGCGGCAAGCACGTGCTAATTGTTTTTGATGATCTTTCAAAGCAGGCCGAGGCCTACCGCGCAGTGTCGCTGCTACTTCGTCGCCCACCAGGCCGCGAGGCTTACCCGGGAGACGTCTTCTACTTGCACTCTCGACTATTGGAACGTTGCGCCAAGCTCTCGGATGCTATGGGAGCCGGCTCTATGACCGGGCTACCAGTCATCGAGACCAAGGCCAATGACGTCTCTGCATTTATTCCAACTAACGTGATCTCGATCACCGATGGACAGATCTTCTTGCAGTCGGACCTCTTTAACGCGAATCAACGTCCGGCTATCGATGTCGGTATCTCAGTTTCTCGTGTGGGTGGAGCCGCTCAGGTTAAGGGAATCAAGAAGGTTTCCGGAACCCTGAAGCTTGAGCTAGCTCAGTACCGCTCACTTGAAGCGTTTGCTATGTTCGCGTCTGACCTAGATGCCGCAAGCCGCAAGCAGCTAGCTCGTGGTGCACGCTTGACAGAGCTTCTAAGGCAACCTCAGTATTCGCCATACCCGGTTGAAGACCAGACGGTCTCGATCTGGGCGGGTACCACTGGTGAACTTGATGATGTTCCAGTTCAGGATATCTTGCGCTATGAGCAAGAGTTCTTGGATTACCTCAAGCGCAACACCAAGACCCTAGATGTTATTCGGGAGACTGAAAAGCTTGAGGATGACACCATTGCCGAGCTTAAAAAGGCCAGCGAAAAGTTCAAGAAGACATTTGAGACCCACGATGGCGAGTCGCTAATCAAGGTTGGTAAAGAGAATGTTGAAGCTCTCGAGGAGTCGGAAATCGGCCAAGAGAAAATCGTTCGCCAAAAGCGATAGTCAGGTAAGGGAAATCTAATGGGAGCGCAACTTCGGGTCTATCGGCAGAAAATTAAGTCTGCCAAGACGACTAAGAAGATTACCCGTGCCATGGAACTGATCTCGGCATCGAGAATTCAGAAGGCACAGCAGCGGGTGGCTGCCTCGAATCCTTATACCCGGGCAATCACCAGGGCAGTTTCGGCGGTTGCTACTCACTCCGAAATCTCCCATCCGCTTGTTAATAAGGTTGAGAACCCTAAGCGTGCTGCGATTGTGGTTTTTACTTCCGATCGAGGTCTGGCTGGAGCGTTTTCTAGCGGGGCCCTCAAGGAGGCTGATCAGCTTGCTCAAAAGCTCGCTGACGATGGCCAGGAAGTCACTTCCTACCTGGTGGGTAGAAAAGCGGTTGCCTATTTCAATTTCCGCAAGCGCGAAGTTGCGCGCAAGTGGATTGGTGGCACTGATTTGCCTCAGATCACCGTAGCTCGTGAGATTGCCGCGGAGGTATTAGAGGCGTTCAATACCCCGACTGAATCCGGTGGTGTGGACGAAATTTACCTCGTGGGAAACCGCTTTGTGTCGATGATTCTGCAAGAACCGACAACCGTTCGACTTCTGCCACTTGAGGTTGTTGAAGAACAGGTCGAGGAACGTTCTGAGATCCTGCCGCTTTATGAATTCGAACCAGAGATTGAGCTAGTCCTCGATGCACTGCTTCCGGTCTATATCGAAAACCGGATTTTCAATGTGATGCTGCAATCCGCAGCTGCCGAGCACGCCGCCCGACAGAAATCTATGAAGAGTGCAACTGACAACGCAGACAAGTTAATTCAGAACTTCACCCGCTTGGCGAACGCAGCTCGCCAAGCAGAAATCACCCAGCAGATTTCGGAGATCGTTGGTGGCGCTGACGCGCTTGCAACGGTGTCCGAGGACTAAGAGAGAGAAATCACAATGGCGCAGAGCACAAAAACAGCAACGGGTCGTATCGCAAGAGTAAATGGACCAGTGGTGGACATCGAGTTTCCGCATGATTCAATACCGGGGATCTACAACGCCCTGACCACTGAGATTGTTCTCGGTGAGAAAACCTCAAAAATCACCTTGGAGGTTGCCCAGCACCTTGGCGATGACTTGGTTCGTGCGATTGCCCTGAACCCAACCGATGGTTTGGTGCGCGGTCAAGACGTGCACGACACTGGCGCACCGATCTCTGTGCCAGTTGGCGATGTTACCAAGGGGCACGTGTTCAACGTCATCGGCGACGTATTGAACCTTGAGCCTGGCGAAAAACTAGACATCAAGGAGCGCTGGCCAATTCACCGCACCCCACCAGCTTTCGATCAGCTTGAGGCAAAGACAACAATGTTCGAAACCGGTGTCAAGGTAATTGACCTTTTGACTCCTTATGTTCAGGGTGGAAAAATTGGCCTATTCGGCGGTGCCGGTGTTGGTAAGACTGTTTTGATTCAGGAAATGATTTACCGCGTTGCTGAGAACCACGATGGTGTTTCGGTATTTGCCGGTGTTGGTGAGCGAACCCGTGAGGGCAATGACCTGATCGAGGAAATGAAGGAAGCCGGCGTTCTAGAAAAGACCGCGCTGGTCTTTGGCCAGATGGATGAGCCACCTGGGACGCGTCTTCGCGTAGCGCTTTCAGCTTTGACCATGGCGGAGTACTTCCGCGATGTTCAGGGCCAGGACGTGCTTTTGTTCATCGATAACATTTTCCGCTTTACCCAGGCGGGTGCCGAGGTTTCAACCCTCTTGGGCCGCATGCCCTCAGCCGTGGGTTACCAGCCAAACTTGGCCGATGAGATGGGTATCCTTCAGGAGCGCATCACATCAACCCGTGGTCACTCGATTACTTCACTTCAGGCAATTTACGTGCCAGCCGATGACTACACCGACCCGGCTCCTGCAACCACCTTTGCTCACTTGGATGCCACAACAGAGCTAAGTCGTGAGATTGCTGCAAAGGGTCTATACCCAGCGGTGGACCCACTGACTTCGACCTCGCGCATATTGAACCCGGCTTATATTGGCAAGGATCACTATGACACTGCGATTAGGGTCAAGGCCATCCTGCAGAAAAACAAGGAGCTCCAGGAAATCATTGCGATTTTGGGCGTCGAAGAGCTTTCTGAGGAAGACAAGATCACTGTTTCGCGAGCCCGTCGCATTCAGCAGTTCCTTTCGCAGAACACTTTCATGGCAACCAAGTTCACCGGAGTTGCGGGTTCGACGGTTACCTTGAAGGACACCGTGGAAGGCTTTACCATGATCGCCAATGGGGATTTGGACCACGTTCCAGAGCAGGCGTTCTTCAACTGTGGTGGCATTGATGATGTCATGAAGGCCTATGACCGAATCCAAAAGGACTTGGCATAGTGGCGAACCTTATTCAGGTAAGTCTGGTTTCTCAAGACTCACCGGTGTGGTCAGGAGAGGCCACAATGGTGGTTGCTAAGACAACAGAGGGTGAGATCGGCTTGCTAGCGGGGCATGAGCCCTTTTTGGCGATTCTCACCGCCGGTGAGATCCGCATCACAACTGATTCCGGCGTTATAAAGGCCGAAACCAGCGAGGGTGGGTTTTTGTCAATGGAAAATAACATCGTTACCGTGGTGGTCAGGGATGCACACCTGGTTAAATAATTGCTAATACTGCTGCCGCCTTCGGAGATCAAGCGTCCTGGAGGCGTTGGCATGTCGATGCAATTTCAGGCCGTTATTTGGGCCGCGCTAGATCCAATGCGTGAGCAAATAATTCGGGAGCTTGAAAAAGTTTCTGAGAATGAATCTACGGCCGGGAAAATTCTAAAACTCGGCAATCGCAATCTGCACGTAGCAAAAGCGAACCTAGAGCTGTTCACCTCTCCCACCATGCCCGCATTGGCTAGATATGCCGGAGTTCTTTACGAGGCATTGGGTTACGACACTCTTACGGAGGTCGGGCTAAAAAGGGCTAAGGAGCAACTATTTATTCAATCCGCTTTATTCGGGCTTCTTCCTGCCACCGAGCACATTCCCTTTTATAGACTTTCGGCCGCTACGGTGCTGCCTGGAGTCGCCCTAAAGAAGCTCTGGCCGGCTGTCCATGACGATTTGGTTTGGCCAAGACTTTCTGGACCGATTGTGGACATGAGGTCCAAGGCTTATGTTGAATTAGCTCCCATTCCCAGTGCCATGGAGGGTTATCAAGTTGAGGTGATTGATGACCAAAGCGGTAAAGCTCTTAATCACTTCAATAAAAAAGCGAAGGGTGCCTTCACACGGGCAGCCCTTGAGAGCGGACTCTCAAGCATTAAAGATGTCGCTGGAGTAGCAGAAAAAGCCGGCCTCAAATCTGAATTTGAGACCGGCATTATCCGACTTATGGTTCCTGCTGGTTTTTAACCCTGAGCCGGCTCCTCATCAATTTTCAGGTTTTCCGGACCCATTTCGATTGGTTCGTAGAGCTCAATCACTCCTTCTTCCAGGCTAATGACCGTGTCGAACCACCCCTTGTCGTTGTGCAGAAGATAACCAGGAACTAGCCACGCTGAGCCGCTTTTGTCATAAATCATCAGCATCGTAGCTGTGGATCTTTCGATTACAAGTTTCTGAATCTCAGGAATGAACTCCTCCTCGCCCTCTGGGTAAATCCCCATTTCGGGGTTTACCTGGATTTGATCATCGGCTTTTAACATTGAGGCATTCAAGCTGTATTGCTCCCAGACTGAATTGGCGGGATTTCCCCACCAGCGGCCATCCGCGATTCGGTCTACCGCGTCAAGGGCAGAGATGGTGTTGAAATCTCCACGCTCATTAGCTTCTACTGAGTGACCGGAAGCATAGGTCAACTCTCCCGTGCTGTCGTATCCGATGCTCCATTCAATGGCGGTGTCTTGGCCGGCGACCTTAAGGCTCGCGAATGCACCGGTGCCCCAGTCGTCTCGATAGGTTCTGACATCGCTAGCTGAGATTTTCAACCCGGTTGAATTGAAGATTTCTAGTGCTTTGGCAATTACCTCACTTTCTGAGGGCAATAATTCGGGGGTTGGCTTGAAGTCATCTACCACCATTTCAGAAGATTCTTCACGGGTCTCGCTTCGCACCTCGGACTCGGCCCAGCTAGAGTAATACCAGCTGCCAGTTCCATTCCAAGAAAGACTCACCTGTCGATTCGGCGTCTCGATTGAGTAACTTGGGTACTGCTCCGAGGACCACTCGTCTTGTTTGATTGATCCCTCAATGCCAAATATGTCTGCTATTTGTTGGAGTCGCTGACTTGAGTTACCAACCATTACTAGTTGATAGACATTGCCGGATCCTTGCTCGGTACTCAGATCCGCGCCTGGCGAATACTCATTCTGCACCCAGTAGCCAGGCCAAATACCAACCGTTCCATCTGAGCCTGCCATCATCTTAGAGTCACCGGCGGAGAGTGATTCAGGACCCCCGACTGCCATTTGGATCAATGGTTGAGTACCTAGGTTCGCTGAAAGAGTTAGTGCCAATGCGGTTACTGCAATAGCGGACGCACCGCCAAGACCGAGTCTTGTGGTCTTGAAGCCAAAAAGGCGCTTGGCTCTTTGGGTCAGTGGCGCCTTGGCGACCACGGCGTGGTTGAGTTCAGGGGTGTTTTGGGCCGGATCCGCAGCTTGGATGCGAATCCGAAGTTCATCAAATTTATCGTTCATATTAGTTAGATGTCCTAACGTCAGATTGATTTTCAAGGTCTAGAAAGTATTTCAGTGATGCCTTGGCTCGGGTGAGCCTGATAGCGGCAGCGTTTTCGCTTGTTTCAATAACTATCGAGATTTCCTTATTGCTTAGACCTTCTAGAGCCCATAGCGCAATGATTTCTCGCTCTTGAGGTTTGAGCTTGCCCCAGGATGCACCAAGCTCCATATCCGCTAGCGCAATGGACTCCGCACTCGGCGCTGAGGTTGGAGGTCTGAGGGAGTCGAAAATTCTTTTGCGATTGTCTAATTTGCGTCGGCTGTTTGAAATTAAATAGCGAGCGGTCTTATAGAGCCAAGGAATCTCGAAACCTTCCGGGATGGAGGACCGCTTCTGCCAGGCAACTTCAAACAGGTCGCCAGCTAAATCTTCAACCTCCGAGTCCGGCACGCGACGTGCGATAAACCTGGTGATTGAACCAAGCTCAGCGCGATAAATCGCATTAAATTGTTCTGGCGTCATTAGTCCTCCTGCACTGTAAATGTAGCGAGGTGCTTGGAATTTTCAACCAGAACGGAAACAATTCGTGGCGTGGTCTTTTACTACACCCGAGGATTGCATCAGGGCATACATTGTGGTCGGTCCAACAAAGCTGAAACCGAGGGATTTGAGTTCCTTGCTGAGGGCTTTGGATTCAGCGCTTTCGGATCTGAATTCGAATTCTTTTCTTACACTCTCTTTGTCTTCAAGCTCGAATTTCCAGACCAATTCGACGAGGTTGAGTTTTTTATTCAACACGATATTGGCGTTGTTTATAGTTGACTGGATCTTTGCACGGTTGCGGATGATTCCAGGGTCTTGCATGAGAAGGTCAATGTCTTGCTGGCTCATAGCTGCAACTTTCGCAATTTCGAAATCGTGGAATGCTTTGCGAAATCCGTGACGACGACTAAGTATTGTGATCCAGCTGAGCCCCGCTTGAAAACCTTCCAGACAAATAGCCTCAAACAGCTGCTGTTGCCCTCGGTTGGGATTACCCCATTCTTCGTCGTGGTATTTCAGGTAGATGAGATCATCAGTAACCCAGCTACAGCGCTCAAGGCCATCCGGATGAATTCGCGTGCTCAATTTTTATACCTTATGTTTTCGTGCCCAAGGAGCCAGCGCTTGGTTGCCAGGCCCTGACCACCGGAGTAGCCGGTGATTTTCGATTTTGAACCCAGCACCCTGTGACAGCCAATTATTAATGGCAATGGGTTTGCGCCCACCGCGGCTCCCACCGCGCGAGCCGCCAGGGGGCTTCCAATCGCCTTAGCTATTTCGCCATAACTGAGAACCTCACCCTTTTTAAGCTTTTCAATTTCTTTCCAAACCGCCTTTTGAAATGGAGTGCCAGACGGTGAAATGGGAAGTTTAAATGATGCCCTGTCTCCACTAAAGAATTCCACAAGTTGTTTTTGTGCCTCGTCGAGTATTTCCGAGTCTCTTGACGAGGGACTGAAGCTTGCGCGCCTGCTGGCATCCGTCAAAATCTCGACTGTAACCAGTGACTGGTTTTTAAGGCCAATGAATATCTCGCCAATCGGAGAGTCGATGATGGTAGACGCATCCAAAGTCATGTTCTTCATGAGCTTTAGTATGAACCTCCAATAGTTCACTTTGGCTAGCAAGATGCTGGTTGTGGATAACTTCCCGAAGAAGAGTTTTCCACAATTTATCCATCGTCCTAGGGGATCGGTATGCAGATGTTGCAATCTGTTCCAATGAGTCTTCTATTCCTAGTTCCCAGCGTCGGCTACGGGTTGTATTTATTTATCGCCCAGGGCAATCCAATTCTCTTGATTATGAGTGGTGTCATGTTCTTGGTTTATTCGCAAACCATGAAATATCGTGACATCCCCAAGGACGCCTCTGTCATCTTCTTGGATGACCGCGTCTATCTCGGTGATCGCAGGCTTCCTCTGTTGGCTATTCTGTGGCCTGCAAAGATTCGCAATCAGATCTTTGAAGCTGCGTTTCGAAAAGACCCTAGGGAGTTGCTAGCGGATTTGAGGACTGACCATCACGGAGTGAGCCTCGCGGGAAAGGGGTTATCTTTAGAGCCGAGCGATAAGTCTCCACACGGAATCATCATTGGCCCCACTGGCTGCGGTAAGACACAACTCATGCGTGCAGTTGTTAACAGTTTCCAGGGGGAAATTTGGGCTGTTGACTTCAAGGGTGGGTCAGGATTCAGAGACTTTCAGAACCTATCCAAGCTCGCTTCAGAGCTCGATGCCCAAAAGCTCGCTCTGGAAATCAAAGAACTTATCGACCATCGGCAACGACAGGTGTTCTCCGAGCCGCTGTTGCTAGTGGTTGACGAATTGGGCGAGGTAATGCGCCATCGCGAACTGGCTCAAGCGATTGAGCTAGTTGCCGCCAAGGGCAGGAGCCTCGGAGTATTTTTGCTCTGCGCTAATCAAACCCTGAGTCAAGTGCCAAGAACTATCTGGGTCAACTGCGCAATCCGGGTCGCAATTAGAGCAGACCCGGTGGACGCTGCGCAGTTGGGCCTTAAGGGCGCCACGGAATTTGGTTTGCCAACTGATCTTCGAATGGCAGCCATAGATATTTCAGGGTTCAAGACTCAGTTCTATTTTCAAATTGGCAGAGAGATCAAGAATAAAACCGATTTCGCTGATAGCCCTATTGGCGAAAATCCCTCGGCCTTTCCTGTGCTCGAGTTTCGTAATGAGGAACTGCCGGAGATGATCAGCTTCAGGTTATGAAAAAAGCCCCGAGGAATAGATTCCTCAGGGCTTTTTGGTTTCAGCTAGAGCTTCTTCCAGGCTTCCACTAAGACGCCACGCAAAATCTGCTCGAGTTCATTGAACTCCTTTGGTCCAATGGTCAGCGGAGGTGCAAGTTGGATAACGGGGTCTCCACGATCATCAGCTCGGCAGTACAGGCCCGCATCGTAGAGAGCGTTGTTTAGGAACCCACGCAGAATCTTCTCTGCCTCCTGAGAGTTCAAGGTCTCCTTTGTGGTCTTGTTCTTCACAAGTTCAATTGCGAAAAAGTAACCATCGCCACGAACGTCGCCAACAATCGGAAGATCCTTAAGTTTCTCAAGGGTCTGTCTAAATATCGGAGAGTTCACGCGTACGTTCTCCACCAAGCGCTCGTTATCAAAGATATCGAGATTGGCCAGTGCCACCGCACAAGAAACAGGATGAGCGGCGAAGGTGTAGCCGTGAGGGAAGATTACTTTGTCTTCTGTGAAAGGAGTAAAGTACTTCTCCTTTAGAAACAAAGCACCAAGTGGTGCGGCAGCTGAGGTTATCGCTTTGGCGGTTACCATCATGTCCGGTTGAATGTCGTACTTGGTGGATGCGAACATCTCACCCGAGCGTCCAAAACCGGTGATGGTTTCATCGGCGACCAGAATCACGTCGTACTTATCGCAAATCTCACGAACTCTTTTAAAGTAAGTGGGGTGGGCGGTAAAGCAGCCTCCTGAGTTCTGAATTGGCTCGACGAAAAACGCGGCTACCGTTTCCGGTCCCTCGAACAGAATCGCTTCCTCGAGGCGGTTTGCCGCCCAGATTCCGAATTCTTCCTCGTTGGCAAATCCATCCGGAGCTCGATACCAGTTAGTATTCGGAACCCTGAATGTTGAAGGAACCAGGGGTTCAAACATTGCCTTCATGGATGAAATACCAGTGATCGAAAGCGCTCCATGGCTTGTGCCGTGATAGGCGGTCTGTCGACTGATTACTTTGGTTTTAAGGGGCTTTCCCGTTAGCTTGAAGTACTGCTTCGCAAGCTTCCAAGCGGTCTCATTTGCCTCACCACCTCCGGTGGTGTAAAAAATGCGAGTGAGTTCCTTTGGTGCGTAGGAGAGTAGTCGTTCCGCTAGCTCAATAGCCTTTGGGTGGGCGTAGGACCAGAGTGGGAAAAAGTCCAACTGCATCATTTGCTTGGCGGCCGCGTCAGCTAATTCTTGACGACCATGCCCTGCATTTACTGCAAATAGACCAGAGAGCCCGTCGAAGACTTTGCGGCCCTTGGTGTCCCAGAGGTAGTGGCCCTCGCCTCGCTCGATGATGGTCATATCGTTGTCTTGGTAAGGTGCGTGGCGCGTAAAGTGCAGCCAGAGGTGGTCCTTAGCGCTTTGCTGAAGCTGCTTGTCGCCAATTACTTTGCCGCTCGCTATGGCATCGATGAGCGGCAGATCGTTACGGTCTGCTTTGGTGTGAGTTAAATCAACCCTGCGCTGTCGCTTGCCAAATAGCTTGCTTAGAGCGCTTACCTTTCTGCTTTCCTGGATTGCCATGAAATATCACTTCTATTCGTTGGTTAGATGTGGCTGAAGACTCATCATCGAGTTCCCCAGTTATAGAACTGCTTATGCAGCCTCAGGTAGACGAATGTCTCCGCTGATACCACTCCAGGCAGAATCCGGATTTTTGAATTGAGAAGGGCGATTAGATCGTCATCGTCCTCACACACCACCTCAACCAAAATGTCAAAACCTCCAGCGGTCATAACCACATAGTCAACCGCTGAAATATCGCTTAGTGCCACTGCCGTGGCCTCAACATCTCCCGAGCACTTAATGCCCACCATTGCTTGTCTTTTGAAGCCGAGTCGCATTGGGTCGGTAACTGCTACGACCTGCATCACGCCGGACTCGGTAAGTTTTTGGACTCTTTGTCTTACGGCTGCTTCTGACAGGCCAACCACTTTGCCGATCTCGGCATACGATTTGCGGCCGTCATGCTGCAGCTGCTCAATGATTAGTTTTGAAACGTCATCAAGCTGGGATTCGCGGGTGCGCAGCATCCTGGACATTTTTTGATTATGTCAGTGGTATGACACTTTCGCAATTCAATCCGCAGGTTTTTGCCTATTTTTGTTCGAAATCAGGGGAGTTTGCCCCAAAAGCTATCGGATTGGCTATTATTTGGATAAAATCGAGCAAAGTATCTCAATGAGGAGTGTTTCTTGGCTATCAAAAAGCTGCAAAACTTTATTGGTGGAAAATACGTGTCGGCCAGTTCCGATCATGCCACTGATGTCACTGACCCCTCTACAGAGGAGGTCTACGCCCATTCACCAGTTTCATCTGATGCCGATGTAAATCATGCTTATTCAGTTGCCCAGAAGGCATTTGTCGACTGGAGTCAAACTACCCCTAGCGAGCGTCAGCTGGCCCTGTTCCGGATTGCTGATGCCCTTGAGGCACGCGCCGAAGAGGCGGCCGACATTGAATCCAAAAACACTGGCAAGCCACGATCCACGCTGGTTGATTACGAAATTATGCCCTCCGTGGATCAGATCCGTTTTTTCGCCGGAGCTGCTAGGAACCTGGAAGGCCGAGCCACAGCAGAATACATGCGCGACCACACCTCTTCCATTCGCCGAGAGCCAATTGGTGTCATCGGGCAGGTAACCCCTTGGAACTATCCGCTCAACATGGCGGTTTGGAAGTTTGCACCAGCAATCGCAGCGGGAAACACGATCGTGTTGAAGCCCTCGGACACCACTCCAATGTCTACTTTGTTTATGGCCGAGATTGCGGCGGAGTTTTTGCCAGCTGGAGTTTTCAACGTGGTTTCGGGAAACCGAGACACCGGCCGTGCAATGGTTGAGAACAAGATTCCCCAGATGGTTTCGATCACCGGCTCGGTTCGAGCTGGGATGGAAGTGGCTAAAAGCGCGGCCTCGGATATAAAAAGGGTCCACCTTGAGCTGGGCGGTAAAGCACCAGTAATTGTCTTTGCTGATGCTGATTTCGAAAAGACCGCGGCTGGCATTGTTGCAGCCGGTTTTTTCAACGCCGGACAGGACTGCACTGCGGCAACTCGACTTCTAGTTGAAGATAAGGCATACGACGGCTTTATGGCAGCGCTCCTGAACGAGGTTAGAACTAATGCCAAGGTCGGTGCACCCTCTGAAAACGACATTCTGTTTGGACCGGTTAACAACGCTGGCCAGCTCACTCGGATTCAGGGCTTTATTGATCGAGTGCCGGCCCACGCCAAGGTGGAAATTGGTGGAAACCGAATTGGGCCCAAGGGCTACTTCCTAGAGCCGACCGTGATCTCTGGTCTCAAGCAAAACGATGAACACATTCAGGATGAAATTTTTGGTCCAGTGCTGACGGTTCAGCGCTTCACTGGCGACGAGCAGGCTTTGCAGTGGGCAAACGACACCCCATACGGATTGGCTTCTTCGGTTTGGACCTCAAATCACACCAGGGCAATGCGTTTTGCAAAGTATTTGGACTTTGGAGCGGTGTGGATTAATACTCATATCCCGCTAGTCGCAGAAATGCCGCACGGTGGCTTCAAGCACTCTGGTTATGGCAAAGATTTATCGCACTACGGTTTTGAGGATTACACCCGTGTGAAGCACGTCATGAGCTACATCGGGGACTGAAAGTAAAATATAGGTTTCGTGGGCATCTGGACAAAGGTTTTATGACAAACTTTTATCGGCTTTGAATTTCAAAGCGCAGGGCCCATGGATGATAAAAGGAGCCGGTTAGAGATAGCTGGATTTAGGAGATTGCAATGATGCGAGGACTTCCTCAAGACCCGATGCTTGCTCAGTTAGTTAAAGCAGCCAGAAGCCATCAGGTTTCAAGGCGAGCAGCCCTGGCCGGAATCGGCGGAACCGCTGCGGCTTTATCATTGGCATCTTGTGCCAGCGCAGAATCGACTCTCACGCCCCTTACAGATGTTTCCGATTCTGAACCAGTTTTGACTTGGCACAACTGGCCCGCTTACATGGACGAAGATGACGCAGGCAACTACCCAACTCTTTCAAGATTCGAGCAAGAAAGCGGAATCAGCGTTGATTACCGTATCGAGATCGATGACAACGACACCTGGTACGCCAAAGTTAAAGATCAGCTCGAACTTGGCCAAGACATAGGTGCTGACATCGCTTGCCCAACCGGCTGGATGGCATCGCGACTCAAGAACCTGGGTGTTGTGCAACCCTTTAATGATGCCAACATGCCAAATAAGGTCGCCAACTTGGCCGCCGGCTACCTGGGGGGCGCCGACGACCCAGATCGGATTTACTCGATTCCCTGGCAAGCAGGCTTCGCAGGTATCGGATATAACAAAAAGGCTTATAAGGATGCAACCGGGAAGGACGCGCCGGGTTCGGTTGCCGACCTTTGGGTGGCGGAGCTTCGTGGAAGAATCGGACTGCTTTCGGAGATGCGAGACAGCGTTGGTTTAGTTCTTATGGCGGAGGGTATCGACATCACATCTGCTTCGAGTTTGAATGAAGACGCTTTTATGAACGCAATCGATATCATAAAAGCTCAGATTGATTCCGGGCAGATCTTCAACGTCCGCGGCAACAGCTATCTAGATGACCTTGCGACTGGAAACATAATCGCTTCAACTGCTTGGTCCGGAGACATAACAGTCGCTAACTATGAAGCCGCGACTGAAGATGAACCAGAGCCTTTCGGGTTTATATTTCCCGAGTCTGGCGCAACCTTATGGGCGGATGTATTTGTAGCGCCGATGGGTTCTACTCACAAGAAAAACGGTGAAAAACTGATTGATTTTTACTACAATCCTGAAAACGCTGCGGAACTGGCCCTGTGGGTAAATTACATAACTCCAGTTGAGGGAGCCAAGGAGGCGGCCCAGGCTATCGACCCTGAATTAGCTGAAAATGAGCTGATTTTCCCGGGTGCCGAGACCCTTTCTAAGACCCAGGCCTTTAGGGTTCTAACCGGTCAAGAGGAGCAGCGCTTCTCTTCGGCTTGGCAGAACCTCCTTCTGGGCGCCTAGGTGGCGATTGATTTTGTCGCTCGCGGTCAGGATTTAGAGCTCAAAGGTATTCGCAAAGAGTTCCCCGGTTTTGTGGCGGTTGACGACCTTCACCTTCACATCCCAGCCGGGGAGTTTTTTGCGCTTTTGGGTCCATCCGGTTGCGGCAAAACCACAACCTTGAGGATGATTGCAGGGTTGGAGTCGCCAACAAAGGGTCAAATCCTTCTCGGTGGCAAGGATGTCACCTCGATGAAGCCCCACGAGCGCCCCGTAAATACAGTTTTTCAAAACTATGCACTATTTCCTCATATGAGCGTTCTGGAAAACGTGGCATTCGGTATCAGGCAACGTAAGCTGCCTGAGCCACTGGACAAGGCTCAAAAAGCTCTAGAACTTGTTGAGCTTGAGCACCTCGCGGCCAGGAAGCCTCAGCAGCTTTCGGGTGGTCAGCAGCAGCGAGTGGCTCTAGCTAGGGCTCTCGTGAACCGCCCGGCCCTGCTGCTACTAGATGAGCCGCTGGGTGCTCTGGATCTAAAGCTCAGGCGTCAAATGCAGATCGAGCTCAAGGCAATCCAAATGGAAGTCGGTCTGACCTTTTTGCATGTCACCCATGACCAAGAAGAGGCTATGGACATGGCAGATACCGTTGCGGTTATGAACCAGGGTCACATCGAGCAACTAGGTTCTCCAGAAGCACTCTATGAGCGTCCAAGAACCGCCTTTGTCGCCAAGTTCTTGGGGCAATCCAATATCTTTGTCGGGGATGTGTTGGACAGCTCCTCGGGAACTATAAGTATTTCTGTCGCGGGGAGTAAAGTCACAGTCTTGACCGAACGCTCTGAAAAGCAGACCGGCAAAATCGCAATTGGAGTTCGTCCCGAAAAGGTCCAGTTCCTAGAAGAGAAGCCTGAACCCAACTCGGAGCTCAATGTGCTTGGACCCGGTGAGATAACGGATATTCGCTTTACTGGGGTGAGTAATCAGTACCAGATCGACATTCCACACGTTGGCGAAGTAACAGTATTTGCTCAGAACATTGGGCGCTCCCCGGTGATTGAACTAGGAGCGCAGGTTTGGATCAGCTGGAAAGTAAAGCACAGCTTTGGTTTGAGCGATTTGCCCTCGGGCACCACAGAAGAAGACTGACGCTATGGCGTTCGTGGCATTTGGGCAGACACCCAAGACACAGGTAAAAACTCAAACTAAAAGCGGTCGTGTAGCGCTTGTGCTTTTGATGCCGGGTCTGATTTATCTAGGTTTATTCTTTATAACACCGCTGATTTCGTTAATCATGGCCTCACTTAAACAACCGGCCCCCTCTGGAATTATTGGGCAGTACAACTTTGGTGTTGAGTTTGGGAATTACGCTTACGCCGTCACTCAGTATGCGCCGCAAATCTTTAGGTCTTTTTCTTTCGCTTTCATAGCCACCATAATCGCACTGCTGATTAGTTATCCAATCGCGTATTACATAGCTGTTAGAGCTAGAGACCGACCGCTACTTCGAGGCATTCTGCTGACCCTGGTGATTGCACCATTTTTTATTAGCTTTCTGCTGCGAACCTTCGCTTGGAAACAGATATTTTCTAACGACTCTTGGATCGTAAATGTTCTGAAAGATGTTGGCATCTTTGGAGCAGACAGTTACATTATTGGCACTAACTTTGCCGTGATTTTCGGTTTGGTTTATAACTTCATTCCATTTATGACTCTGCCCATTTATGCCAATCTCGATCGGCTGGATATGCGCCTAGTGGAGGCGGGCTCCGACTTATATGCCAGTCCAGCCACCACCTTCAGGAAGATAACCTTCCCACTCTCACTTCCCGGGGTTATCTCTGGGACGCTTCTGACCTTCATTCCGATTAGCGGAGATTACGTGGTTGCTAGCCGAGACTTTTTGGGCGGTCCGGGCACGGCGATGATTGGAAATGTGGTGGAAGCTAACTTCTTGAGAATTCAGGATTATCCAACCGCCTCGGCCCTATCGGTGATGCTGATGGCTGCGATAGTGGTTTTGGTGTCGGCCTATGTGAGGCGCAGTGGAACGGATGACCTACTATGAACCGCTTGTCCTTGGGCCGCTGGTTGCTGCCAACATACGTGGTTCTAACCTTCGCTTTTTTGATGATTCCCATCATCTACACCTTTGTTTTTTCTTTCAACGATTCAGTGAAGTCGAACATTATTTGGCGTGGCTTTACCTTCGATAATTGGCTCAACGTTTGTAATCAGCAGGTGGTGTGTACCGCTTTTGGAAACTCTTTGATCATCGCGCTGAGCGCAACTACCATTGCCACAGTCTTGGGCACCATGATTGCTATCGCGCTGGTGCGCTACCGTTTCAAGTTTCGTGCAGCCACTAACCTACTTTTGTTTTTGCCATTGGCCACTCCAGAGGTAGTAATGGGAGCAGGGCTTGCGGCTCAGTTCCTAGATCTTGGTTGGACTAAAGGCCTGTCGACTGTAATCATTGCCCACGTCATGTTCACCTTGAGCTTTGTCGTGGTGACGGTGAAGGCGCGAGTCGCCACCTTGGATCCTGCTCTAGAAGAGGCGGGTCGGGATCTTTATGGCAACCCCTTCCAGGTGTTTAGGAAAGTGACCCTGCCTTTATTGTTGCCTGGAATTTTGGCAGCCTCGATGCTGGCGTTTGCTTTGAGTTTCGATGACTTCATCATCACCCAGTTCAACTCTGGCTCAATCGAGACTTTCCCCAAATTTGTCTACACCGCAGCTGCGAGAGGAATTCCAGCAGAAGCTAACGTGATTGGATCATCGGTGTTTTTGGTAGCGATAGCTATCGTGCTCATCGTTCAAATCCGAGGCAGTAGAAAAGCGAAGAAGTTAGCTAAGTAGAGACTCGGTGGCTTCTTTAAAATGAGCTAGGTGGCTCTCAAGGTCCGCGTCTGTTGTCTTGGGAGACATCAGCGCCATGTTGTGAAACGGGGTCATCAAAACGCCTCGATTCATGGCGTGCAGCTGTAAGTACTGCTGTAGTTCAAAATCCTCCGCGGCGTTGGCCTCTTGACCGTTTCTAGGAGCCTCAGCTTTGAAGCTGTATTCCCCTCTGCAGCCAATCTGGGATACTTGCCATGGCAGATTCCCCGAATCAATTACACCTTGCACGTTTTGCACCCAAATGGTTGCGAGTCGCTCCATTTCGAGAAACGCTTTTTCAGTTAAGACCTCGGAGAGCGTGGCGACCACGGCGGCCATAGAAAGAGCATTGCCGGCGAGGGTGCCGCCCACACCCCCCACATCGATACTCTCCAGGTTCGTAGAGTTCATGATTTGATCGGCAAATTTCTCACTCAATCCGAAGGCCCCGACTGGCACACCGCCTCCGATTGTCTTGCCCAAAACCACAGCGTCGGGCCGCAGGTTGTGGGTGCGGGTCATGCCGCCAATGCCGGCCGAAAGGGTGTGAGTTTCATCGATGATCAGAAGCACCTGGTATTTATCGCAGAGATCCCTAAGGCCCATTAGGTAACCGGGCTCGGGTAGGACTATGCCAATGTTTGTCATGGCCGGCTCGATTAGCATGGCAGCAACTTCGCCCCCACTGAACGCGAGCTCCGCTGCCATCAGGTCATTAAAGGGCACCACTATGGTGGTGTGATCTAGATTCATCGGCTTTCCGATGTTGTCTTTGCGCGCCACCGTGTTTCCGTGCTCGTCCAATACGGCGAAGGTTTCATCGACACTTCCGTGATAGCAGTAGTCGTGAATCGCAATCTTGGGTTTTTTGCTCACGTGTCTTGCATAGCGGATCAGATGCCTGTTGGCGTCGGTGGCGCTGAGTGTGAATTGCCAGGTGGGCAGACCAAAGCGCTGTTGGAGAAGTTCAGCCGCGGTAATTGAGTCGGTCGTTGGAAGCATGTAGGTAGAACCCTTAGCTATCTGGGCTTGAACGGCTCGAACGGTTGGTTCCGGCGCGTGGCCCGACATGGCTCCCGTGTCACCGAGGCAAAAATCAACATATTCGTGGCCATCTATATCGGTGAAGTGCGACCCTTTAGCGCTCTCAACATATATTGGAAACGGCCCTGGCCACTTCGACATCCAAATCATTGGCACCCCTCCAAGCATGGAGGATTTAGCTTGTCTATGACGGGCGTCAGATTCCGGATGCGTTTCAATGAAACGATTGAGCTCAGTTTGATGCAGCGCCTGTAGCTTTTTACGGTCTTTGAAGCTTTGCAAAACAAGTCTCCTTCGACTGTTTTTGAAACAAAACGGGCTTGAGCTAGCTGGCTAGTTTTCCCAAACCCTCGGTGAGCACATCTAAAGCGTCATGAAGTAGCTCGTCGCTGATTGCAAGGGGAGGCAAGAACCTAATAACGTTGTTATAGGTTCCAGCATTTAGGATTACCACCCCATTTTGGTGGCAGTGTCGCACTAGCTCTTCCACAGCTTGAGAATTTGGCTTCATGGTTCCCGCTTCAACGAATTCGATTGCCTGCATCGCGCCTTTGCCTCGCACCTCACCGATGATTGGATATTGGGCCTGAAGCTCAATAAGGCGAGCTGTCAGGATTTCGCCGATTTCGAGTGATCTTTCTAGCCAACCGCCTTCTTCAAGCTGCTCTAGAACCGCTACTCCAGCGGCAACAGCGGTGGGTGAGCCACCAAAAGTTCCACCCAAACCGCCGGCATGAGAGGAATCCATAATTTCGGCGCGCCCCACGATGCCAGAAAGCGGAAGCCCTCCGGCGATGCCCTTGGCAACTGTAACTAGGTCCGGCTCGTAGCCTTCCTCCCATTCGCTGGCAAACCACTTACCCGATCGAGCGATACCCGACTGAACTTCATCGGCAACCATCACGATTCCATTCGCCTTGCACCATTGATCCAGTGTTCTTAGGAATCCTGGAGCCGGAACAATGAAACCACCCTCACCCTGAATCGGCTCAATGAAAACTGCCGCGAGCTGAGCGGCTCCGACTCGCTTTTCTAGGTAGGTGATGGCCCTTGCGGCGGCCTCCTCGCCGGTCATCCCTTCCGGGTCTCTAAATGGGTAGCTCATTGGGGCGTGGTGCACGCTTCCAGCTAGTGGGCCAAATCCCGTGCCGTAGGGGTGCATTTTGAAGTTCATCGACATCGTTAGGTTTGTGCGACCGTGATATGCGTGGTCAAAAACTGCAATCTCAGTTCGGCCAGTCGCCTTCCGAGCCACCTTCACAGCATTTTCTACTGCCTCAGCACCCGAGTTAAAAAATGCAGCCTTCTTTTTGAAACTTCCCGGGGTGTGCTTTGTGATGATTTCGGCAACTTTTACATAGGGCTCGTAGGGCGCAACAGTGAAGAGCGTGTGGGTAAGTTTGGCAACCTGGTGCTGAACCGCCTCCACCACTCGCTGGTTGGTGTGGCCAATGGTCACTACTCCGATGCCGCTTCCCATGTCGATGAACTGATTGCCATCAACATCGCGCAGAATGGCTCCGTGGGCTTCGTCCATGAATACCGGGAGAGCGGTGCCTACTCCAGCGGAAATAACTTCCATCCGGCGTTTTTGCAGCGCGATAGAGTTGGGCCCTGGAATTGCTGTCACAAGATTTCTTTTTTGCTCAATGCTCATAGGCTCCATTGTAGATTCTTTGAGAGTTTTTAGCGCCTCAGAGTTCGCAATTCGCACATGGTTCTAAGCTTGCAGAATGCGTTCAGTGATAGTTCTTGGCTCTACAGGGTCAATTGGCACACAAGCCCTAGAGGTTATAGAGCAGAACCCCGAATTGTTTAAACTGGTGGGAATTTCAGGTCTAAAAAATCAAGACCTGCTTGAATCCCAGCGCGAAAAGTTCGGATTGTCGAGATCCCATGCTGTTTTGGGCACTCGGGCCGCTACTGATTTGGTGCAAAGCACTCATGCCGATGTTGTCCTAAACGGCATCACAGGCTCGGCAGGACTCATGCCTACTTTGGCCGCTTTAGATTCCGGTAAGCAATTGGCCCTTGCAAATAAAGAGTCTCTGATTGTGGGCGGCACTCTGGTAACCAAAATAGCCGCCGCGGGGCAAATCCTGCCAGTTGATTCTGAGCATTCTGCGATAGCACAGGCGCTTAGGTCGGGTTCAAGTAGTGAAGTAAAAAAACTTATCCTCACTGCATCTGGGGGACCCTTTCGCGGCTTCAGCCTTGAGCAGTTGGAATCTGTTACGCCGGCCCAAGCCCTAAAGCACCCCACCTGGGATATGGGCAAAGTAGTGACCACAAACTCGGCAACATTGGTTAATAAGGGACTTGAAATAATTGAGGCGCATCTGTTATTCGATCTTCCATTTGAGCAAATAGAGGTAACTGTCCATCCGCAGTCGATTGTGCACTCGATGGTTGAATTTGTTGACGGATCGGTGCTAGCTCAATGCTCACCGCCAGACATGAAACTACCGATTGCGATAAGTCTGAATTGGCCCAACCGAGTCCCGGGGGTTAGCTCAGCCCTTGACTGGACCAAAGCCCACGACTGGCAATTCGAGCCGCTTGATGAAGAGGTCTTCGGCTCAGTCGCTGTGGCTCGACAGGTTGGGAAAGCTGGGCTGACCTACCCGGCAGTATTCAACGCCAGCAACGAGCAAGCGGTGGAGGCTTTTCACCAGGGCAAGATCGGGTTTTTAGAGATCCTTGAGATTATTAAACAAACGCTTGATCTTCATAAGGCCGAATCGGAACTGACGCTCGAGGGAGTCTTGCAGGCTGAGGTTTGGGCAAGGAAAACCGCTGATTCGCTGATAGCAAAGCGCAGTTCTTGATCTTAGAAGGTAGCCTTTACAGGTGGTAGACACCCTGCTTTACATCCTTGGCATTTTGATTGTGCTGGTGGGTATTGCGCTATCTATCGGATTGCACGAGATTGGTCATCTTTTGCCCGCCAAGGCATTCAAAGTGCGGGTCAAGCAATACATGATTGGCTTTGGCCCGACGGTAAAATCTTTCACTCGCGGGGAAACTGAATATGGCCTGAAGGCTTTTCCGCTTGGTGGATATATTTCAATGGCGGGCATGTATCCACCGGAGACAAAGCCCTATAAAGGTCCGTTTTCGAACTGGATAAACGAGGCGAGAGTAGAGGTTAGAAAAGAAATTCTTGCAACTGACAATAATCGTCAGTTCTACCAACTTTCAGCTCCCAAAAAGTTAATCATCATGCTCGGTGGCCCGGTCATGAATCTGCTACTCGGGGTGGTTTTAATCATCGGAGCCTTGGCAGGGCTTGGGATTAACCAGCCTTCGATGAGCGTGGACCAAGTGTTTGCTTGCATCGAGGCCGATGCCGAGGGCACTTGTCCCGCAACCGCTCCAGAGTCTCCAGCATCGGCCGGGGGCCTCATGGCGGACGACACCATCACAGCCGTGAACGGCAACCCAGTCTTGAATTGGGATGAGGCTATTGCGATTATGAACCAATCCCCGGGAAGCCCCGTGATGCTTGAGGTTCGGCGCTCGGGGGAGTCGCTTACTTTATCGATAGCGCCGGTTTTCACTGAGCGTCAGGTCTTCTCCGAGACTAACTCGCCTCTAAAAGACGAAGCCGGTCTGCCAATCACCGAACTTCGACCAATCTTCGGTTTTCAGTTTAAGTCTGAATTGCAACCCCTTTCGCTGGGAGAGTCCCTGAGCTACGCCGGCAACATGACCTTAAGCACGCTCGGTTTCGTCCTGCAACTACCCGCGCAAATCTGGCAGGTAGGGAGCTCGGCATTGGGACTAAGCGACCGAGACCCAATGGGCGCGGTATCGATAGTGGGGGTTGGGCAGCTGGCAGGTGAGCTAACGGCTACAGATGCGATTGGTATCGACGCCAAGCTGGCTTCACTATTGATGTTGATCGGCTCTTTGAATTTGGCGCTATTCGCCTTCAACCTGATTCCTCTTCTGCCGCTTGATGGCGGTCACGTTCTCGGAGCGCTTTACGAAGGGGCAAAACGTCGCACCGTGAAGTTGGTAACCAAAAAAGACCCGGGCCCAATCGACACCGCCAGGGCCCTGCCGTTGGCCTATGCGGTTTGGGCGCTACTAATATTGGTAGGTATTTTGTTTATCACGGCCGATTTTATTAACCCGATTCGCCTGGGTTAGGAAGCCAAACGACTAGTTCGTTGTTCATGCTTTGCTGCATCTCGAGAGGAAAATAAGTGCCTGCTGTAAACCTGGGTCTTCCAAAAGGTCCGCCACCAACAATTTCTCCAAGACGAAAGACTCGCCAGATCATGGTGGGTAAACTTGGTGTTGGAAGCGAATCTCAAATTTCGGTGCAGTCAATGACAACCACTCAAACCACAGACATTAACGGCACCCTGCAGCAAATCGCAGAGCTAACCGCTACCGGCTGCGACGTGGTCAGGGTTGCTGTTCCCACCCAAGACGATGCCGATGTGCTTCGAATTATCGCCAAGCGCTCTCAGATTCCAGTCATTGCAGATATTCACTTTCAGCCCAAATACGTTTTCACGGCAATTGATGCTGGTTGTGGCGCGGTTAGGGTCAACCCGGGCAACATTCGAAAGTTCGATGATCAAGTGGGTGCGATTGCCAAGGCAGCCAAAGACGCCGGTATTTCCCTGAGAATCGGTGTCAACGCGGGCTCGCTAGATCCCAGATTGCTCGCCAAATACGGCAAACCAACCGCCGAGGCCCTAGTTGAGTCGGCACTGTGGGAAGCCCAGCTTTTTGAGGAGCACGATTTCCACGACTTCAAGATTTCGGTAAAGCACAACGACCCGGTCGTGATGGTGAAGGCCTACGAGATGCTTGCGGAGCGCGGCGACTGGCCACTGCACCTCGGGGTCACAGAGGCCGGGCCGGCATTTCAGGGAACCATTAAGTCGGCAGTAGCCTTCGGGGCGCTTTTGTCCCGTGGAATTGGCGACACCATCAGGGTTTCGCTTTCAGCCCCTCCAGTAGAGGAAATCAAGGTCGGATTCCAGATCCTGGAGTCCCTAAACCTCCGTCCAAGAAAGCTTGAGATTGTCTCGTGCCCAAGTTGCGGTCGTGCTCAGGTGGATGTTTACACCCTCGCGAACGATGTCACCGAAGGTCTAAAGCACCTTACGGTGCCAATCCGAGTAGCAGTTATGGGCTGTGTTGTGAATGGACCGGGTGAAGCTCGTGAAGCTGACCTTGGAGTGGCTTCTGGAAACGGTAAGGGACAGATTTTTGTCAAGGGTGAAATCATCAAGACGGTGCCTGAATCTGAGATTGTTAAAACCTTGATTGAAGAGGCCAATCGCATCGCCGCTGAAATGGACCCTTCCATTTCTGGCACAGCGCAAGTCACGACCTCCGACAAATAGCTAATATTGAGCTCATGCCCATACGCCTGAGTTCTTTATTTCTACGCACACTTCGCGAGGATCCATCCGATGCCGAAGTGCAAAGCCACCGCCTTTTAGTTAGAGCTGGTTATATAAGGCGCAACGCACCGGGGATCTTCTCTTGGCTGCCGCTCGGGCTTCTGATAAAAAACAAAATAGAAGCCATCGTTCGCGAGGAAATGAACGCCGTCGGCGCTCAAGAGGTCTATTTTCCAGGACTGTTGCCTAAAGAGCCGTTTGAGATAACCGGTCGCTGGAGCGAATATGGGGAAAACCTTTTTCGACTGAAGGACCGCAAGGATGCGGATTACCTTTTGGCACCAACCCACGAAGAGGTTTTCACCCTCTTGGTCAAAGACCTCTATAGCTCTTATAAAGATTTACCTTTAACTATTTACCAAATCCAAATCAAGTACCGCGACGAGGCAAGGCCTCGGGCGGGCCTGTTGCGCGGTCGCGAGTTTGTGATGAAGGACGCCTACAGCTTCGATGTCACGGACGAAGGCCTAGGGAAAAGCTACGCCGCTCAAAGAGCTGCTTATGAGAAAATCTTCCAACGCCTCGGCGTTGAATACGTCATCGTCAAGGCTGAGGCTGGCGCAATGGGCGGCTCGAAATCTGAGGAGTTCCTAAATCCTTCACCAATTGGTGAGGATACTTTTGTTCGATCAAAGGGCGGCTTTGCTGCGAATGTCGAGGCTGTAAAATTTGAGATTGCTGCGGATATTGATGGTTCTGATAACCCCGCGGCCGAGGTTCACGACTCGCCAAATACTCCAACCATCGCTTCGCTAGTGGATTATTCAAATGCGCATCACCCACAGGCCAAAGGCAGTTGGAGCGCGGCGGACACTCTAAAGAATGTGGTTTTGGCATTGATTGGCCAAGATGGCAAACGCGAATTGGTGATTGTCGGTTTGCCAGGAGATCGAGGGGTTGATCAAAAGCGTGCCGAGGCATTTTTTGGACCCAAAGAAGTAGAGCAGGCCACCGAGGAGGACTTCAAAAAGTACCCGGTCTTGGTTAAGGGCTATATCGGACCTACTAAATCCGGCCAACAGTTTCTGGGTGAAGAGGCTGAATCAAAGATTAGGTACCTAGTCGATCCCAGGATTGCAAAGGGCAGCGCTTGGATCACCGGTGCTAACCAAGATCAAAAGCATATCTGGAACCTCACCTACGGCAGAGACTTTGATGCGGATGGTCTGGCGGATATTGCCGAAATTAAAGCTGGTGACCCAGCCCCTGATGGTTCGGGTGAATTGGAGCTCGCGCGCGGCATCGAAATCGGGCACGTTTTCCAGTTGGGCCGCAAGTACGCTGAGGCGCTAGGGCTCAAAGTGCTTGACGAGAACGGCAAGTTGGTAACGGTAACCATGGGTTCTTACGGAATTGGCGTCACCAGATTGGTGGCCGTGTTGGCAGAATCTTATAACGATGAAAAAGGACTTATCTGGCCAGAGAGTGTCTCGCCGTCGGATGTTTATATCATCGCCACAGGCAAAGATCCGGTGGCCTTCGAGGTTGCTGAGCAACTTACTCTCGAAGCTGAAGCCGCCGGCTTATCGGTAATGCTTGACGATCGCCCAAAGCTTTCCCCGGGAGTTAAGTTCGCCGATGCCGAGCTGATTGGCGTGCCGTGGATATTGATTTGCGGCAAAGGTGTTGTTGATGGCGAAGTGGAGCTTTGGAATAGAAGAAGTAATGAGCGGGTCGCGGTGAAGATAGAATCTGCAATGGCAAAGCTCATTTCTGAGCGCTCATAAAAGAAAAGAGAATATCGTGGACATCGATCTTTCAGTGTTGCGGCTTCTAGAGCGAGAAAAAGAAATTCCTTTCGAAGAGCTGGTTCTCATCATTGAGTCGGCAATCTTGGCCGCATACTTCAAACAAATTGGCAGCTCGGATGCTGGCCCCAGAGCCGTTTTAGATCGTAAATCGGGCCACGTAACTATCTACGCGCCCGTGTTGGATGAAGAGGGCGAACGAACCGGTGAAGCCGATTCCACCCCAGATGGGTTCGGCAGGGTTGCTGCTTTTGCGGCCAAGCAGGTCATCGCTCAGCGACTTCGCGAGATTTCAGACGAGAGCCTCTTGGGCGAATTCAAAGGCAAAGAGGGTGACATAGTTGCGGGTGTAATTCAGCAAGGCACTAGGTCAAATATGGTCTACGTGAACCTGGGTTCAATCGAGGCCATGATGCCGCCCGAAGAACAGGTTCCGGGCGAAAACTACGCGCATGGGTCTCGAATCAGGGTTTATATCACAAGCGTTCAGCGCGGTCTGCGTGGTCCGCAAATCACAGTCTCGAGAACCCATCCGAACCTAGTTCGCAAGCTATTCGCATTAGAGGTTCCAGAGGTGCTATCGGGACAGGTTGAGATTGCATCGATTGCTCGAGAGGCCGGCCACCGCACCAAAATTGCAGTTATTGCGAGAGAGCCAGGCATTAACGCTAAAGGTGCCTGCATCGGGGAATTGGGCTCAAGAGTTCGTGCTGTGAGTGCAGAGCTTCACGATGAGAAAATTGACGTAGTGGATTTTTCAGAGGACTTGGCTAAGTTTGTGGCTCACGCTCTATCACCAGCCAAGGTGTCTGATTCATACATTATTGATCATGCGACCAAGGCGGTCAGGGTGCTAGTACCTGATTTTCAATTGTCTTTGGCAATCGGTAAAGAGGGTCAGAATGCGAGGCTCGCAGCGAAACTAACGGGGGCCAAGATTGACATTCAGCCCGACAGCATTTTAGAAGGTTAGTCACTTTGGAGACATCTGGGCTTAGACTAAAGCCGATAAGAACCTGTGTTGGCTGTCGTCAACGCGATTCAATCGAAAATCTAACGCGAGTCGCCTTAGCTGGAATCACCATCAAGATCAACAAGGAAGGCAATCTTCCTGGTCGAGGTGCTTGGTTTCATGAAAGTTGCTCGCAACTGGCTATTGATAGAAAAGGTTTCCAACGAGCTTTGGGCGCAACCGATTTGGTTGAGTTCGAGGCCTGGCTAAGGAATAAGGCAGACAACATGCTGAAATCACGATGAGTTACTCGAAATGAGAACCCCTCAGTAATAACGCCTTCCCTGTTTGGGTAGGCCCCAGACAGGAGAAAAGTAATTGGCGCTTCCACGCGTATACGATTTGGCCAAGGAACTTGGCATTGACACAAAGGTCGCCCTAGCAAAGCTCGAAGAGCTCGGTGAATATGTAAAAGGTGGTTCTTCCACGATTGCCCCGCCAGTAGCGGCCAAGCTTCGTAAATCATTTCCCAAGGTTGAAAAACCCGTTGAGAAAGCTCCAGAACCCAAAGCCGATAAGTCGGCTGATAAGCCAACTGCTCCAAAACCGGCCTCTCCGGCCCCGGTTGCTCCTGAGGTCGCAGTTGAATCTTCTCCCGCGGTGCGAGCGCCTGCGCCACCTTCGCCGGCGGCTCCAACTCCTGCATCTCTGGATCCCGTAGTAGCAGAGCCGCAGGCAGCCGAGTCGGCAGCCGCAGCAGCTTCCTCGATTTTGGGTATTCCAAGACCCGGCAACAACCCCTTTAGTTCTGCCCAGGGCATGGGCATTCCCCGCCCAATGGCTAGGCCCGGGAATAATCCTTTCAGTGCCAACCAGGGCATGGGCCGTTCGGCACGACCCGGTGCACCAAGACCAGGCGGCGCTCCGGCAAGACCTGGTCAAACCGGCGCTCCGGCAAGACCAGGCGCCCCACGCCCAGGCGGCCCACCCAGACCAGCCGGCACGGGAGCAGGCGCATCACGCCCAGGCTTTGGCGGAGGACCAGGCGGCGCGCCAGGTGGCGCTCCAGCGGGCAGGCCAGGCCCAGCAGGCCGTGGTGGCCGCGGTGCTGGAACAGCAGGTGCTTTTGGTAAGGGCGGCGCTCGCGGCAAGGCTCGCAAGTCAAAGCGCACCAAGAGAGAAGAATTCGAACAAAGAGATGCACCGAGTCTCGGTGGCACCA